>Ga0335085_10000970_pt1 | contig 68605 bp, 59 predicted proteins | sample Lox_Sample_45_FD_206712 | JGI IMG/M metagenome (GOLD analysis project Ga0335085, IMG submission 206712) | Soil microbial communities from Loxahatchee National Wildlife Refuge, Florida, United States - Lox_Sample_4.5 | ecosystem: Environmental > Terrestrial > Soil > Wetlands | place: USA... | reverse complement strand
GATTGATCGTCGTGGAAACCTCGGGACGGACCGACTACGCGCCGACGCGCGCGTTCTACGAGGCGCGGGGCTACACCCGGGCGGCGACCATCCCGGGCTACTACGCCCCGGGGGACGATCTGGCGATCTACACCAAGGATCTGACCGCATGGAGATGACCTGGCAGGAGCTGCTGCGCAAGCGCAGCATCGCCTCCCTCGACGCCCTGGCCGAGCGCTTCGGCGCCTCGCACCTGCCCGAGATCGAGCGGCTCAAGCAGGCTGCGGAGAATTTCGAGTTCCGCATTTCCCCGGCCATGGTTGACCTGATCCGGGAGCCGGGGGATCCGATCTGGCGCCAGTACGTCCCGACGGTGCAGGAGCTGGAAGTCGCCGACGGGATCGTGGACTCGCTCGCCGAAGACGCGCATTCGCCGGTCCCGAACCTCACGCATCGCTACCCCGATCGGGCCCTGTTCCTCGTCTCGCCGGTATGCGCCTCCTACTGCCGATTCTGCACTCGGCGGCGCAAGGTCGGGGACCCCGAAAAGATCCCGATGGCGCAGCTCGAGTCGGCGTTCCGGTACCTCGAGGAGCACACCGAGATCCGGGACGTGATCATGTCGGGTGGGGATCCCCTGTTGCTCTCCGACCGGCGGCTGGACGAGATCTGCGGCCGGCTCCGCTCCATCAGACACATCGAGATCATCCGCATCGGGAGCCGGGTGCCGTGCCACCTCCCGGAGCGAATCACCCCGGAGTTGTGCGGGATTCTCAAGAAGTACCACCCGTTCTTCATCAACACGCACTTCAATCACCCGGACGAGCTGACGCCGGCCGCGGTGCGGGGCCTGGGGATGCTGGCCGATGCCGGGATCCCGCTCGGCTGCCAGACCGTCCTCTTGAAGGGTGTGAACGACGACCCCGCGGTGATGAAACGGCTGATGCAGAAGCTGCTCATGGCGCGGGTGCGGCCCTACTACATCTATCAGTGCGACCAGGTGGCCGGGGCGGAGCATTTCCGCACGTCGATCGAGAAGGGGTTCGAAATCGTCAAGGCGCTGCGGGGATGGACATCAGGGCTCGCGGTTCCGCATTACGTCATCGACGCCCCGGGTGGAGGCGGGAAGATCCCCCTGTTACCCGAGTACGTCGAATCGATCGATGAGAATGAGGTGGTCCTGCGCAACTACGCCGGGCGGACCTACGTGTACAAGCAGCCGCAGAGCCAAGGCGCTGGGGCTGAGAACGTCATCCCGATGGAGTTCGAGCCGGTCTTCGTCGAATAGCAGCCGTGTGCGCCTACCACGGCACCCGCGGCCGCGTCTCCTCAAGCAACCGGACGAACCGCGGTTCAGCGCGCAGGGGCAGGAAGATCGGATCGTGGAGTAGCTGCCAGGTTCCGAGACTAACGGAACACGTCGTCGTCGCAGTGCACTTCGGCTCTTGGGGGTCGACCACGGCCCGAAACCGTTCCAGGGCGCCAAGGGCTTCGGCCCTCATCCCCAGCGCCACGCTGAATTGTGCGACCGACGACTCTTCCCTCGGGTCGCTGTCGGCGGTCGCGCGGAGCTGCACGAGGACGGCGCGCGCGGATGTGCTGTCCCCCAGCGCAATGGTGTACAGCGCATGGCGGACACTATCCTTGATGCCATTCAGCCGCTCCCACTCCGCGAGGTCAGCCAGGGCGCCGGGGCCGTTGCCGCGTACAAACCGGACATAGCCACGGTCGGCGAACGCGGGGCCCCAAGGCGCGATCGCCAGCGCCGTGTCGAGCAGACTCTCTGATTCCGGCAGCCGCCCTTCCGCTCTCAGGGTCCAGGCGAGTTTGCGCCAGGTGTTGCGGAGGTCCGGGTCGAGCGCGATGGCGCGTCGAAACAGCGGCTCCGCCGCCGCCCCATCCGCCAAGCCGTTCTGGGCGTCATACAGGATCCCGCACACGTGGTAGGTATCGGTGCTCAGGGAGTCGAGGCGCAGCGCTCGTCCGCAGCTCGCATGCGCCCTCCCAAAGTCGCCTTCCCAGATGGATGCTGCGGCATCCGCCATCCACGGATTCGCCGACGACGAATCCAGCACCAGCGCGCGGCTTGCCGCCAAGCGGGCGAGAATCAGAAGCGAGTCATGGGGAATCGGCGAGTCCCAGTTCCAGGAATAGTAAGTCACTCGGGCGTAGCTAAGCGCAGCCCATGCCGCTGCGAATCCCGGATCAAGATCCACGGCTTTCGTGTACGCATCGATCGCGCGTCGTACATCCTCCGGCGTGCGCCGTTTCACCAGCGCATTGCCGAGCACATACAACCGGTACGCCTCGTTGTTTCGCGTCGGCCGCCGGGTGAGGGTGGCCCGCTCTCCCGGGCTGAGCCGGCCTCCGACCACCGCGGCCACCGACTCGGCCACCTCCGCCTGAACCGCGAACACGTCGGCTGCCGGGCGCGGGAAACGCGAAGCCCACACCTCCTCGCCAGTGGTCGCGCGCACCAGCTCCACGTTGACGAGTAACTGGGCGCCCGCATGACGCACATTGCCGCTGACGAACCAGGCGACATTCAGCCGACGGGCGGTCTCGAAGGCATCTGGGGTTCGCCGCCATTGTGCCGCGACCAGCGTCCGTGCTTTGACCTGGAGCCGGCCCACCTGCGTCAGCCGGTTGCCGATCTCCTCGGTCATCCCGTCAGCGAGGTAAACATCAGCTGGATCGGGGGAACGGTTCTCCAGCGGGAGAACGGCGACACTCGTCGGGGCCGGTGGAGCAGCGTGGACCAGCGCCGGCGGGCACGGCGGTGGCGAGCCGTCAGGGCACTGGGCGAGAAGGGGACGCCCCGCGAGGAAGGGGAGGAGCACGAGCGCTGCGGTCCTAGGCGAGCGCGACATGGTCGCGAATGTAACGGCGGCAACACGGACAGCTAGCAGGGGGACCCGCAGAGAGCCTAACGCTCGCGCCGGTGTGCGCCCGATGCTATCCTCGAAGCACGGCTTCCATCGACAGAGGTGATTACGTGCGTTCTGCAAAGCGGGCAGTCGTCATCACGCTGGCCAGCGCCTTATGCCTGGCCGGCACCGCCAGTGCCCAACACGCGCAGACCCAGACCAACGACTGGGCCTACGACGGAGCGCTCGGCCCCACGCACTGGGGAGGCCTGAAGCCCGAGTTCGCGACCTGCCGCACCGGCCAAGAACAGTCGCCCATCGACATCACCCGCACCACCAAGGCCGATCTGGATTCGATCCGGTTCGACTACCACTCATCGCCGCTCCGGATCATCGACAACGGGCATACCATCCAGGTGAATTATGCGCCGGGGAGCGGCATCATCGTCGGTGGCACGCGGTACGAGCTGCGCCAGTTCCACTTCCATCGGCCCAGTGAGGAGCGCATCAACGGCCACGGCAGCGACATGGTCGTCCATCTCGTGCATGCCGATAGCACGGGACATCTCGCGGTGGTCGCGGTGCTCCTGACCGCCGGGGCGGCTCAGCCCCTGATTCAAACCTTATGGGACCATCTCCCCACGGAACATGGGCACGAGGAGCTCGTGGCCGGAGTGGAGATCAACGCCGCATCGCTGCTCCCCGCCGACCGGGGCTACTTCACCTTTCCCGGGTCCCTCACCACGCCGCCGTGCAGCGAGCAGGTGACCTGGTTCGTGCTGAAGCACCCCGTGACGATCTCGTCCCAGGAGATCCAGACCTTCAGCCGACTGTACCCGCACAACGCGCGACCGACGCAGCGCCTGAACCAGCGGGAGGTGTTGGAGAGCCGCTAGACGCACCCGCAGTGGCGGGCCGGCCGGGACCTCGGTACTCTTCCCCTCCATGGCGCCCACGAAATTCACCGTCGGCCTCGTGCAGATGCGCATGACGGCCGACCCGCAGGCCAACCTCGACACGGCGATCGCGAAGATCCACGTAGCCGCCAGCGGCGGCGCCACCGTCATCTGTCTCCCCGAGCTGTTCCGCACGCTCTACATCGGCCAGCGTGAAGACCACGCGCTCTTCAACCTCGCCGAGCCCATTCCGGGGCCCTCCACCCAGGCGCTCGGGCTCGTGGCACGGCAGGCCAAGATCACGATTATCGCGTCGCTGTTCGAGCGGCGGGCGCCGGGGTTGTATCACAACACCGCGGTCGTCATGGATCCGGAAGGCGCGGTCGTGGGGATGTACCGCAAGATGCACATCCCCGACGATCCGGCCTATTACGAGAAGTTTTACTTCACCCCGGGTGACCTGGGGTTCAAGGCGTTCGACACGCCAGCGGGGCGCATCGGCACGCTCGTCTGCTGGGACCAGTGGTACCCGGAAGGGGCCCGCCTCACGGCGTTGCAGGGGGCGAACGTACTCTTCTATCCCACCGCCATCGGGTGGCACCCGGCCGAGAAGCAGCAGTACGGGGCGCAGCAGCTCGACGCCTGGCGTACCATCCAGCGCAGTCATGCCATCGCCAACGGTTGCTACGTCGCCGCGGTCAACCGCGTCGGCCTCGAGCGCCTGGACGGCCAGGGTCCGGGGATCGAGTTCTGGGGCAGCTCGTTCCTGGCCGATCCCTTCGGGGTTGTCGTCGCCGAAGCTCCCGCCGACCGCGAGGCCGTGCTCGTGGCCGAAGTGGACCTCGCCCGTATCGAGGAAGTGCGCCGCAACTGGCCGTTTCTCCGGGACCGGCGCACCGACGCCTACGGCGGGATCGAGCGCCGCTTCCTCGGCGACTAGTGCCCGCCTCGCACACCCCCGCCGCCCTCGGGTTCCGGATGCCGGCCGAGTGGGAGCGGCATCGCGCTACCTGGATCGGCTGGCCTCACAACAAGAGCGACTGGCCCGGCAAGTTCACTCCGATCCCCTGGGTCTACGGGGAGATCACCCGCTGGATCGCCGCCGGAGAGACCGTCCGGATCCTCGTGAACTCTCCGGCGCACGAACGCTCGGCCCGCCGGGTGCTCGCCAAAGCCGCGGCCGACCTGGCGCGGGTCGAGTTCCTCCGGCTCCGGACCAACCGGGGCTGGACCCGGGACTTCGGGCCGGTCTTCGTGCGCCGGGAAGGCGAGGTCGCGATCGCGCGCTTCCGGTTCAACGCCTGGGCCAAGTACCCCGACTGGAAGGCCGACGACCGGATCCCGGAGCTCGCGGCGAAGCGGCTCAAGCTCCGCGCCTTCCCCGTCATGCACGCGGGGCGCGGCGTCGTGCTCGAGGGAGGCAGCATCGACGTCAACGGCCGGGGCACCGTGCTCACCACCGAAGAGTGTCTGCTGGACCAGCGGGTGCAGACCCGGAACCCCGGTATGAGCCGGGAGGAGATCGAAGCGGTCCTGCGCTCGGCGCTCGGATGCACGACCGTACTCTGGCTCGGGAAAGGAATCGTGGGGGACGACACCCACGGGCACGTCGACGACCTGTGCCGCTTCGTCGACCCGTCCACGGTTGTGCTCTGCCGCGAGCATGACGCCAAGGACGTGAACTATCGCGTCCTGGAAGAGAACCACGAGCGGCTTCAGGACGCGCGGGTGGAAAGCGGCGAGAAGCTGACGGTGATCGATCTGCCGATGCCCGCGCCGCTCCACTTCGAGAATCGGCGGCTGCCGGCGAGCTACGCCAACTTCTACGTCGCGAACGCGGCCGTGCTCGTCCCGACCTTCAACGACCCCAACGACCGGGTCGCGCTCGGCATCCTGGGCGAAGTGTTCGACGACCGCCCGGTCGTGGGGATTCACGCGGTCGACCTGGTCTGGGGGCTGGGGACCCTGCATTGCCTCACCCAACAGGAACCTGAGGTCTAGCGCGTCAGGGCAGCTGCCAGACCTCCACCCGATTCCCCGTAAGAGTTGGGTCAGCCGCCGGCGCCTTCTCCGTCGGCTGACAGGCCCAACCGAGCAGGGCGCCGAAGATGAGGGTCTGAGGGAGTCTCATCAGGTACTTCTGCCTGTTATCTGAAAGAGCCGAGGTCCCAGCTCCTCGTCACAACTTGGCGCGCAAGGCTTGAAACCGTGGGTCGCTCCGCAGGGGATCCAGGTCCGAGTCGTTGTCGAGCCACTCCCGGTGCCCGAACCCGTTTTCGACCGCCTTCTCGAGGCAATGCAGCGCCTCGTCCCGCAATCCCGCCCGGACATACGAACACGCGACGTTGTACAGCGTCGCGGAATCCTCTGGATCCGCGGCTTGAGCCCGGCGGGTCCACGTCAAGCCCTTTTCCATTTCTCCCAGATCGATCAGGGCGATGCCCCCGAGATAGAGCGCTCGCGCATCGTCCGGATTGAGCTCCAGGTGCCGCTCCGCGATCTGGAGGCCGCGACGCTGCGCCTCCTGGGCTTCGGCCGCGCGACCAAGGCCGCGCAGCGGCGCCTGCATCAGCAACAGCGCCTGGTAGTCCTCCGGGCGAACCCGGGAGGCTTCGGTATAGTGACCCACCGCCTCCTCGAGCTTACCCTCCTGAAAACAGGTACGGGCATAGAGGTAATGGGCCTCGTACAGCTTGGGTTCGAGCTGAATCGCCTTCTCGAACTCCTGACGGGCTTCGGCGTATTGGCGGCGCAAGGAGAAAGCAAAGCCGCGCGAGGCATGCGCTTCAGCCAGGGCCGGGTTCAACTCCAACGCTTTCTGGCTCGCCGCATCCGCGCCCTCGAGATTGTTCTTACTGCCGTCCCAGTACATGTAGAGGAACGCGCAGCAGTCGGCGATTCCGGCGTAGGCGAGGGAGTAGTTCGGGTCCACCTCGATGGCCCGATCGAACATCCGCCGAGCGAACTGCATCCCCGTCCGGCGGAACTGGTGGAAGAACTGGCGGCCACGGAGATAGTAGTCGTACGCCTCGACGTTTTCGGTTTGGGCACGCTCGATCGCGCGCCTCTCGTCGTCGGAGAGCACGACCCGCAGCGCTTTGGTGATGTTCTCGGCGATCTCGTCCTGGATCGCGAACACGTCCTCGAGCTGGCGGTCGTAGCGCTCCGACCAGAGCCGGTACCCGTTCGCTACGTTGACGAGCTGCGCGGTGACGCGCAGCCGGTCGCCGGCCTTCCGGACGCTGCCTTCCAGCACCGTCGCCACCTTCAGCTTGCGCCCGATCTCGCCGATGTCCTCATTCTTCCCCTTGAAGGCGAACGCCGAGGTGCGGGAAGCCACCTCCAGCGCCTGGATCTTGGAGAGGGCGTTGATGATCTCTTCCGCAATACCCTCACAGAAATACTCCTGATCCCGCTGCGGGCTCATGTCGGCGAACGGCAGCACCGCGATCGATTTCGGCGCGGAGTGGGCCGGAGAGGCCCCGGGGGGCGTGGACCCGGTGTGCTGGTTCAGCACTTGGGCGAATTGGGCTGCGGTCGCATATCTCCCACTCGGTTGTTTTGCCAGCGCCTTGGTCACGGCCTGATCGAGCCACTCCGGCACTTCGTTGCGCTGGTCCCGCAGGGGCCGCACGGTATCGGCAAAGAGCTTCGCCATGATCGCCTGCACCGTGGGGCCGGTGAAGGGGGCGGCGCCGCTCAGCATTTCGTAGAGCATCGCCCCGAGCGAATAGATATCGCTGCGCCCGTCGAGCTCGGCTTCTCCGGCCGCCTGCTCCGGGCTCATGTACGCGGGGGTCCCCACCGCCGTGCCGGTTTGCGTCAGACTCTTGGCCGACGCCACGGTCACCGCTTTGGCGATCCCGAAATCGGTGACGAGCGGCTCCCCCTCGTGCAACATCACGTTCTCGGGTTTGATGTCGCGGTGCACCACCTGCTGCCGATGCGCGTAATCGAGGGCCGTGGCCACCGCCCGGGCGATCCGTACTGCCTCGTCGATCGGCAGCGGCCGATGGTGCTCGAGGCGCTGGCGCAGGCTCTCCCCTTCGACAAACGGCATGACGTAGTAGAGGAAATCCCCCGCCTGTCCCGAATCGTAGAGCGGCACGATGTGGGGGTGCTGCAGCCGCGCCGCGATCTGGATCTCGCGCAGGAACCGGTCGGGCCCGAGGCTCAGGGCGAGCTGGGGATGCAGCACTTTCACCGCCACCGGTCGCTGGTGGCGCAGGTCCTGGGCGAGATAGACGGTCGCCATGCCCCCCTGCCCGATCTCCCGCTCCACGCGGTAGCGATCGGCGAGGGCGGTCTTGAGCTGCTCGAGGAGAGCGCTCATAGCTTCGCCCGTAGCGCCTGGAAGCGGGGATGTCCGCGCACGGAGTTCAAGCTAGTGTCATTCTCGAGCCACTCCCGGTGGCCGAAGCCGTTTTCGATCGCGCGGGCCAGGCAATCGAGGGCTTCCTCCGCGAGTCCGCCCATGGCATAGGTACAAGCAACGTTGTACAGCACCCCGGAGTCGGTGGGGTCGAGCTCGAGCGCGCGCCGCGCCCATTCGACCGCCCGCGCCGGCTGTCCCAGCTCGGCGAGTGCCCCGGCGCCGAGAGTCAGGGCCCGGGCGTCGTCGGGATTCATTTCGAGATGCGTCTCCACCACCTGGAGCCCACGCCGCAGTGACTCCTGGGCGTCCTCTTTGCGGCCCAGCACGTCGAGCGGCGTCTTCATGAGAATCAGGGCCTGATAGTCCTCGGGACGGACCCGCGAGGCGTCCGTGTAATGCTTGACCGCCTCTTCCATCTTGCCTTCCTGCACGCAGGCCCGGGCGTAGAGGTAATGCGCCTCGAACAACTTGGGATTGAGCCGGATCGCGGTCTCGAACTGGTGCCGCGCTTCGGCGTACTGTCGACTCAGCGAGAAGGCGAAGCCGCGCGAGGCATGCGCCTCGGCCAGCTCGGGATCGAGCTCGAGCGCCTTCCGGCTCGCGGCATCGGCGCTTTCGAGATTCGCCTTGGACCCGTCCCAGTACATGTAGAGGAAGGAGCAGGAGTCGGCGATCCCGGCGTAGGCGATCGCGTAGTTCGGGTCGATCTCGATCGCCCGCTCAAACATGCGGCGCGCGAACTGGATCCCAGTGCGTCGGAACTGATGAAAGAATTGGCGGCCCCGGAGGTAATACTCGTACGCTTCGACATTGGCGGTCGGGGCTTTCTCGATCGCCCGCTTCTCCTCTTCGGACAGCACGACGCGTAGCGCCTTGACGATGTTGTCCGCGATCTCGTCCTGGATGGCGAACACGTCCTCGAGCTGCCGGTCGTAGCGTTCCGACCAGAGCTGGTAGCCATCCGCAACGTTCACGAGTTGGGCGGTCACGCGCAGCCGGTTCCCGGCCTTGCGCACGCTGCCGCCGAGCACCGTCCCCACCTTGAGTTTGCGGCCGATCTCCCCAATGTCCTGGTTCTTCCCCTTGAAGGCAAAGGCTGAAATCCGTGAGGCGACGCGCAGCGCCTGGATCTTGGTCAGCGCGTTGATGATCTCCTCGGCGATCCCATCCGTGAGATACTCGTTCTCGGGATCGTTGCTCATATTCTCGAACGGGAGGACCGCGATGGACTTCCCCCCCGGGGCGCCCGCGGGCGTCCCGGGGGGGGTCGTCACGCCGGTCAAGGAGAGCGCCTGGGCGAACTGCATCGCCGAGGCGAAGCGGTCCCCGGGAACCTTGGCGAGGGCGCGCAGCACCGCCTGTTCGACGCCCTCCGGGATGCCGTCGCGGGCGCGGGCCATAGGCGGCGGCGGCTCAGTGAAGCATTGGGCGATGATCGCTTGCGCCGTGGGCCCAGTAAAGGGGGTCCGGCCGGTCAGCATCTCGTACACCATCGCCCCCAGGGAGTAGATGTCGCTGCGTCCATCCAGCTCGGCCTCCCCCGCCGCCTGCTCCGGACTCATGTACGCCGGCGTGCCCACTGCGGTGCCCGTCTGTGTCAGATTCTCCGCCGCGGCAGCCGTCACCGCCTTCGCGATGCCGAAGTCGGTCACGAGGGGCTCCCCCTCATGGAGCATCACGTTCTCCGGCTTGATGTCGCGGTGCACCACCTGTTGACGGTGCGCGTAATCGAGCGCCGCGGCCACGCCGCGCGCGATCTGCAGCGCTTCGTCCACGGGGAGGGGCTTCTCCTGCTCCAGGCGCTGGCGCAGGCTTTCGCCCTCCACATACGGCATGACGTAGTAGAGGAAGTCCCCCGCCTGCCCTGAATCGTAGAGCGGAACGATGTGCGGATGCTGCAGGCGCGCGGCGATCTGGATTTCCCGGAGGAACCGGTCGGGGCCGAGGCTCACCGCCAGCTGCGGATGCAGCACCTTTACCGCGACGGAGCGGTGATGCCGCAGGTCCTCGGCCAGGTAGACGGTCGCCATCCCCCCGCGGCCGATCTCCCGCTCCACGCGGTAACGATCGGCCAGGGCCGTCCGGAGGCGGTCCTGCAGCTCCTTCGTCACGGGAGCTGCCAGATCTCCACGCGATTGCCGGTGAAGATGGGCACCATCACCCGGTTGCGCTTCGCGTCGTAGCCGATATCGGCCGGGCTCGGCACGCCGGTGATGAGCTTCACTTCCTGCCCCGTCTCGTAGGCCGACACCGTCGAATCGGCCCAGGAGGAGACGAGCAGCCGCCCGGCGTTCGTGAATTCCACGCCGTCGAACCCGCCCGGTCCGTGAGCGATCTGGGTCACCGTCTTCTCCCCCGGCTTCCACGCCATGATCGCCGGGCCGCCGTAGGCGACGATGATGAACCGGGCGTTCGCCTTGTCCCAGGTGATCCCGTTCGGCCACTCCAAGGTGTCACGGATCGCGTCGGTCACGGTGCGTCCGGCGAGTTTGAACACCCGGTCGGGACCCGGATGCGACACGGCCCCCTTCGCGTCGAAGCGGATCCCTGTATCGGTGAAGTAGAGCGCGCCGTCGGGGCCGAACGCCGGGTCGTTCAAGAACACCGCCCCCATGACGTCGACCGAGGCGATCGGGGCGCCCGTCTTGGCGTTGAACGCGCGGACGGCGTCGATATCGGTCACCCAGAGGGTATCGCCTTTCAGCGCCAGGCCCTTGGGCGCGTTCAGGGTGACCCCGTGCTTGCCGGCCTCGACGAACTTGAGGTTCTCGATCGTGCCGTCGGGCCGCACGCGGCTGATGAACCCGTTGTTGTCCTTGACCCCCGGGCCGCCGTTGATGTTGGAGACGAAATACACGTCCTGGGAGGCGTCCCACAGCACCGACTCGGGGGTCTGCAGACTGTCCACCGTGGCGACCTTGGTCGGGACAGCGGGGGCCGCGGGCGGCGCCTTCTTTTCGACCTTGCAGGCGGCAAACAGAAGCGCGGCCGCCAGCAATGAACGCGACGTCATAGCCCTACCCTCCAGTGTGGTTGTCAGAATCGCCGCCGGTCCGGCAGCGATTCCGTCATGCGCCGCGTGAAGATAGCGGGATCGTCACGGGGGGCGACTCGCGGTCGCGCTCGGCGGAGCGGTGACTCATCGGGCGTCGGCGGCGGTCAGATGCGGCTCTGCAACGCCCGGAACCGCTCGTCGCCGCGCAGCGAGTCCAGGTCCGAGTCGTTTTCCAGCCACTCGCGGTGACCGAAGCCGTTCTCGATCGCGGCCTCGAGACATCGGATCGCCTCGTCGGTCATACCGCCGAGCGCGTAGACCGAGGCGACGTTGTAGAGCACGCCGGGATCTTCCGGGTCCATGTGATAGGCCCGCTGCGCCCACTCCAGGGCGCGCTCGCGCAGGCCGAGCTCGATCAACCCCGTGGCGCCGAGGACCAGGGCCCGCCCATCCTCCGGATTGAGCTCCAGGTACCGCTCCGCCAGCTGGACTCCCCGGCGCTGCACCTCCATTGCCTCTTCGATACGCCCCAGCGCCCGCAGCGGCGCCGTCATCAACAGCAGCGCCTGATAGTCCTCCGGCCGCACGCGCGAGGCGTCGCTGTAGTGCTGTACCGCCTCTTCGAGCTTGTTCTCCTGGACGCAGGTGCGGGCGTAGAGATAATGGGCTTCGTACAGTTTGGGATTCAGGCGAATGGCGGTCTCGAATTCCTGCCGCGCGCCGGCATACTGGCGGCTGAGCGACAGCGCGAATCCGCGCGAGGCGTGCGCCTCGGCCAGCTCCGGGTCAAGCTCCAGGGCCTTGCGGCTCGCTGAATCGGCGCTCTCCAGGTTGGCCTTGCTCCCGTCCCAGTACATGTAGAGGAAGGCACAGCAGTCGGCCACGCCGGCATGGGCCAAGGCAAAGCGGGAGTCCAGCTCGATCGCCCGCTCGAACATGCGGCGGGCGAAGAGAATCCCCTTGCGGCGGAACTGATGGAAGAACTGGCGCCCGCGCAGGTAATACTCGTAGGCGTCGACGTTCTCGGTGGGGGACTTCTCGATCGCGCGTCGTTCCTCGTCGGACAGCACCACGCGGAGCGCCTTCACGATGCTCTGGGCGATCTCGTCCTGGATCGCGAACACGTCCTCCATCTCCCGGTCGTAGCGATCCGACCAGAGGTGATACCCGTCGGCCACGTTGATCAGCTGCGCCGTTATGCGCAGCCGGGTACCGGCCTTGCGGACGCTCCCCTCCAGCACCGTGTTGACACCGAGCTGTTCCCCGACGCGCCGGACGTCCTGGTTCTGGCCCTTGAAGGTGAACGCGGACGAGCGCGAGGCGACCCGCAACGCCTGGATCTTGGTGAGCGCGTTGATGATTTCGTCGGCCATCCCCTCGCAGAAGTATTCCTGGTCGCGCTGCGGGCTCATGTCGGCGAACGGCAGCACCGCGATGGACTTGATCGCGGCGTGCGCCCCCGAGGCGGCGGGAACGGCCCGCGGCGGCGTGGAGCCCCCCCCGGGGGCTCCCCCCTTCAGCGCCTCGGCGAACTGCGTCGCCGGGTCGTAGCGGTCCGCGGGCGCCTTGGCGAGCGCCTTCAACACCGCCTGCTCGACCGCTTCGGGGACATCGGGCCGCCGCTCCCGCAGGGGGGGCACGGGCTCGGCGAAGAGCTTCGCCATGATCGCCTGCACCGTCGGCCCCGCGAACGGGGCCGTCCCCGCGAGCATTTCGTAGAGCATCGCCCCGAGCGAGTAGATGTCGCTGCGGCCGTCCAGCTCCGCTTCCCCCGCCGCCTGTTCCGGGCTCATGTACGCCGGGGTCCCGACCGCCGTCCCCGTCTGCGTCAGGTTCTCCGCGGCGGCCGCCGTCACCGCCTTGGCGATCCCGAAATCGGTGACGAGGGGCTCGCCTTCGTGGAGCATCACGTTTTCGGGCTTGATGTCGCGGTGTACCACCTGCTGGCGGTGCGCGTACCCGAGCGCCGCGGCCACACCGCGGGCGATGTGGATGGCCTCATCCACCGGGAGCGCCCTTTCGCGATCAAGCCGCTGGCGCAGCGACTCGCCCTCCACGTAAGGCATTACGTAGTAGAGCAGCTCGCCGACCCGGCCCGAATCGTAGAGCGCCACGATGTGGGGGTGCTGCAGCCGGGCGGCGATCTGAATCTCGCGCAGGAACCGGTCCGGCCCGAGGCTCAAGGCCAGCTCGGGGTGCAGCACCTTCAGGGCCACCGGCCGGTCGTGCCGGAGGTCCTGTGCGAGAAAAACCGTCGCCATCCCGCCGCGGCCGAGCTCCCGTTCCACCTGGTAGCGGTCGGCCAGCGCCGGTTTCAACCGGTTCAGCAGCTGCGTCACTCTTTCTCCTTCTTGTCCTCTTCCAGTTCCTGTTTCCGCGCCTCGACCACCTTGCTCGCCACATCCGGCGGCACCGGCTCGTAGGCGTGGAACTTCTGGCGGTAGGTCCCGCGGCCATGGGTGATCGAATGCAGCACCGTCGCGTAGCGGTCGAGATCCGCCTCGGGGACCAGGGCTTTGACCTTCACCAGTTTGCCCTCGGGCTCGGTGCCGAGGATCTGCCCGCGCCGCGAGGAAATGTCGCCCATCACGGCGCCCTGATAGTCGTCGGGGGTGAAGACTTCGATCTCCAGGATCGGCTCCAGAAGGATCGGCCGGGCGTTCGGGGTCACATTCCGGAAGGCGAGGATCCCCGCCATTTTGAACGACATCTCGTTCGAGTCCACGTCGTGGTAGGAGCCGTCGAACAGCTCCACCTTGAAGTCCACGACGGGATAGCCCGCCACCGGGCCGCGCGCGGCGGCCTCGACGATGCCGCGCTCCACCGCCGGGATGTACTGGCGCGGGATCACCCCGCCCACGATCTGATCATCGAATACGAACCCCGAGCCCCGCGGCAGCGGGGCCACGCGGATCCAGCAGTCGCCGTACTGGCCGCGTCCTCCGGTCTGCTTCTTGTGCTTGCCCTGCCCTTCGGCTTTGCCCCGCAGCGTCTCGCGGTAGGCGATCCTCGGCTTGCCGGTCACGGCGTGCACGCCGTACTTGCGGGCGAGCCGCCCCACCACGATCTCCAGGTGCCGCTCGCCCAGACCGCGGATCAGCGTCTGGCTCAGTTCCGAGTTGAACTCGTGGTGGAAGGTGGGATCTTCCTCGGCCAGCTTGTGGAGGCCGGTCGAGAGCTTGTCCTCTTCGCCCCGCTGCTTCACCTCGACCGCCACGGTAATCACGGGCTCGGGGAAGGCAATCTTCTTCAGCACCAGCTGGTGATCCTTGGTGGACAGGCTGTCGTTGGTGTGCGTGTCCCGGAGCTTCGCCACGACACCGATATCGCCGGCATGCAGCTCCGCGATCTCGTGGCGATCCTTCCCCACGGCGACGCAGAGGTGGTTCAGCTTCTCCACCGCCTGCCGGGGCGCGTTGTAGACCTCCTGCCCGTTCTTCACATGCCCCGAATAGACGCGGAAGAACGACACGTCGCCGACATGCGGGTCGGACATCGTCTTGAATACCTGCGCCACAAGCGGCTCGGCGTCGTCGGCCTTGAGGCTCAACCGCTCGGCACTCCCCCACTTCTGGGCGTCGACGGGCGGGCGATCGGCGGGCGACGGGAGCAGCTCCACCATCTTGGTGAGCAGTGCCCGCGTGCCGTAGGTCAACTCGCCGGAGCAGCAGAACAGGGGGAAGATCTCCCCTTTCAACATCCCGGCCTTCATGGCGGCGATCGCCTGGTCGCGGCCGATCTCCTCGCCGCCCAGATACCGCTCGAGCAGCGTGTCATCGGTCGCCGCGATGCTTTCGACCAGCTCCTGCGAGTACTTCTCGAAGCGCGCCTGGTACTCGGGCGGAATCGGCACCTCGTCGTACTCCCCCGCCTTGGTGCCCTTCTTGTAGAAGTGGCACTGCTTGGAGAAGAGGTTGATGATCCCGTGGAACTCGGGGCCTTCGCCGACGGGGATCTCCACCGGGATCACCTTCGTGGTCAGGCGCTCCTTGATCTGGTTGTACACGCGCTCGAAGTCGGCGTGCTCCTTGTCCATGAGCGAGACGCAGAAGATCCGGGGCACCCCGCGCTGCTCGCAGTAGTCCCACACCTTCTCCGTCCCGACCTCGACGCCGGCCGTGCCGGAGAGCACGACCACCGCGCCGTCGGCCGCATAGACGCCGGCCAGCGCTTCACCGGTGAAGTCGAGATATCCGGGGGTGTCGATCAGGTTGAGCTTCGTGTCCATCCACTCCGCCACGGCCACGGCGAGGTTGATGGAGTACTTGCGCTCGATTTCGTCTGCGGTGTAATCGGTGAGGGCGGTACCGTCCTTCACGGATCCATGGCGCTTGCTCGTGCCGGCCACAAACGCAAGGGCGTCGACCAGGGAGGTCTTCCCGCTCGCGCCGTGGCCGACGACCGCCACGTTGCGGATTTCTTCGGTCTTATACACGCGCATGGCGTGTCCACCTCCTTCGCAGGATGCCGGGGAATATGCCCCGACGGAACGGGGGGGGCCAGCCGAGCGCGTCCCGGTCTGTGAAGGACCCTTACCGGACGCGATCGGAACGAGTGCGCATGGCAGCAGTGTTCTCCGATACGGAAGGAAGAGCAGGCTAGGCGTCGCGCGTCTTCGGGACTCCCAGGCCTGCGACCCAGCCGATGAACATCGCCGCCCCGGCCACGAGAAACGCGGCGGCTGGCGAGTAGCCGTCGTAGATCCCGCCCATCGTGAAGGGACCCGACAGCCGCCCGAGCGCGCTCGCCGACTGGGCTACGCCCAGCACCGTCCCCTGCTCGTTGGCCGCAGCGAAGGTCGACACCAGCCCCGACGCCGCCGGCGCCATCAGGCTGTTCGAGAAGGCGAGCACGGCGCTCCACGCATACACAGTCACCGAACGATCGAGCGAGGGGACCACGGCGATGGAGACGGCCATCCCGAACAGCCCGAGGATGAGCAGTCGCCGGTCTCCGACGTGCCGGGTGAGAATGCGGAACAGCCCCCCCTGCACCACGGCGGCGATCAGGCCGACCAGCACGAAGTACTGGCCCAGCTCCGGCTCGTGCCATCCCAGGCGCACGCCGGCCCACAACGGCAGCGCGACGGAGTATCCGGCGAAGGCAAAAGGCGCGAGGAACCAGACCAGGATCAGCGGTCGCAGCTCGGGATGCGCCAGCGCTTCGGCGATCTGCCGGAACGGCCACAGCTCGCGCGCGACTCGATGCTCTGCCTTGAGTGATTCGGGAAGGATGAAATACGCGGAGATCAGGTTCAGCAGGGACAGACCCGCGGCGATGAACCCCGGAGCGCTGGGGCCGAAGCGGTGACCGGCAACCGCCCCGATGCCCGGGCCCAGAATGAAGCCGATCCCATACGCCATCCCGATGAGCCCCATCCCCTTCGACCGATCGTCGACCGAGGTGACGTCGGCGACGTAGGCCTGGGCCACCGCAATGTTGCCCCCGCCAAAGCCGGACACGAGCCGCGCCATGAGCAGCACCGCGTAGCTCGGCGCCAGCCCGAACAGCGTATAGCCGGCGATGTTCAGCAGCATCGTGGCCAGGAGAACCGGCCGCCGGCCGACGCGATCCGACAAGCGGCCCAGGAGCGAGGTCGCGAGAAACTGCATCGCCGAATAGGCGCCCATCAGCACGCCGAACTGAATCCCGTGCTTCTCCCCGCCGAACTGCTGCACGTAGTAGGGCAGGATCGGCAGAATGATCCCGAAACCCACGAGGTCGATGAATACCGTGAGCCAGATCACGAACAGGCGGGAACGATTGGACGCCATGGAGAGCACAATCTAACCGGCGCCGCAGTGACTCGTGCTCCGCGTCACCAGTCGCGCGCGACCACGCGCACGGTCTTAACCCGCCCCGGACGCGCACCGTCTATTTCGCGCCCATCAACCATGAGGAATCGCCGTTATGCGACATTCAACGCTGCTCTTCCTCGGCCTGGCGCTCGCCGTTGGCGCGCCGGCCGCGCTCGCCGCACAGGCGGCGGACCCGGCGCCGCGCGAGGCGGCTCCCTCCCGGGACGCGCGCGACCTGCACCGCGACCAGGTCGACCGGCATTATGACCGCCGCGACATCCGGCACGATTCCGGGGACATCCAGGGCGACCGCCGGCACTTGCGTCAGGACCGGCGCAACGGCGCGACGCACGCCGACCGCGCGGCCGACCGCCGCGACCTGAAACACGACAAGCGCGATCGCCGGCACGATACGCGCGATCTGCGCCATGACCGGCGCGACCTGCGCCACGACCGCCGCGACATCCACCACGACCGGCAGAGCGGCGCTCCGCACGACCGGTAACCCGGTGATGTGGCACTCTGACCCACGACCGCGGGGCCACACCCCGCGGTCGTGCTGTTTTCCCCCGCTCGATCGGAGGTACCTTAGTCCCTCAGACCCGTTCCGGGAGCGTCCCCATGAGCAGCTGGCATCGCCTCGGCACCACGGCGGAGCTCGAGGCCCGCGTGCCCTTCGCGGTCAAGCTCGACCGCTACGAGATCGCCGTGTTCTCTTACGAGGGACACCTCCGAGCGATTTCCAACACCTGTAACCACCACGGCGGGCCCCTCTCCGAGGGCCGCGTCCACGGGGAGTTCGTGATGTGCCCCTGGCACGGCTGGGAGTACAGCCTGCTCACCGGGAAGGGACCGGAGGGATACGGCGAGGATGCCGCGGCGGTGTTCGCCGTCGAAGAGCGCCCCGACGGCGTGTACGTGCAGACACCCCCCGTCACCCCGCGCAAAGTCATCAGGCACGAGCCCCACCCGTTGCTCCGCAAGGTTGGTCGCCCCGCGGGGTCACCGCCGCGCGTCCTCGGGATCGCGACTACGGCGATGGACGAGGGGAACCCGAGGTTCTCGACTTCCGATGCCCTGCTCGAACACGCGATGCAGCACGCCAAGGCCGGGCTGCACGCGGATACACAGCATATCCGTCTGCGTGATCTCCGGTTCCGGCCCTGCGAAGGGAACTACTCCAAGGCCTCCCATGCTTGCACCTGGCCCTGCGCGATCACCGAGCGTGACCCGGAGGACCAGCTCACGGCGGTCTACGAGGGGCTCGTCAACTGGGCCGATGTGGTTCTCGTTTCCACGCCCATCCGCTGGGGGAATGCCTCCTCGCTCTATTACAAGATGGCCGAGCGGCTGAACTGCATTCAGAACCAGATCACGACTCACAACCGGGTGCTGATCAAGCACAAGGTCGCCGCGTTCATCATCACGGGCGGCCAGGACAACATCCAGGGGGTCGCCGGATCCATGTTCACCTTCTGGTCGGAGCTGGGCTTCGTCTTCCCGCCGTTCCCGTTCATCGCGCATTCGCGAGGGTGGGACGCCGAAGACATGCAGAACAACGTGCGGCAGGTGAAGATGAGCGAGGCACTGCGGGAGGCCTCCCAGGAGCTGGTCACGCGAGCGGTGGACTTCTGGAAGGTGCTCGACCATCACAAGGACGATCTGGACAAACCGATGGAACGGGCGGGCCGCAAGGCGAACCCGGTCCTCGCCCCGGAGGAGGCGACGGTATGAGCAACCGCATGGACATCGCCAGGGCCTACGAGAAGGCCCTGTTCGCGGGGGACCGGGTCGGCGTGCGGAGTCGCTTTACCGACGACGTCGTGTATTGGGTTGCCGGTGCCGCGCGGATCGGGGGTGAGTGGCGCGGGCGCGAAGCGGTGCTCGACGCCTTGTGGAACCGCGAGCCGGGCCTCGGCGCCGCCGACTGGGGGTATGAGGACGTGTGGCGGGACTGGTATGAGGCCGAGGATCGCGTCATCGTGGAGATTCGAGAACGCTCCTGGCTGAAGAGCGCTCCCGCGGACGTGATGGATCAGCGCACCTGCGTCGTCATCAAGTTCCGCGGTGAACGGATCTGCGAAATGCGGGACTACACCGACAGCCACCTCTACGAGGAATTCAAGGACCGCCACCGCTCCGAGCTTCCGAAGTTCCGGGCGTGAAGGGGGCGACGTCCGTCGACGACGCCCGCGCCTCCCCCGCGCGGGCCATCCGGTACAGCGGGACGCCGAAGCCCTGCACGGCGCCGGCGAACACCCAGGCGACCGGCAGCGATGTCATCCGCGCGAGGTAGCCCCACCCAGACTGCCCCGCCGCGCCGCCCAGGTCGGCGAACAGGGAATCGAGCGAGATGACCGTCGCCCGCTGGGCGGACGGGATGTGATCGTTCAGGTACCCCTGCTTGACCGGCGCCATGACGCCGAGCGCGACTCCATACAGGAGATACAACGGGACAACCAGCCAGAACCGCCACGGCTCCGGGTGCCCGGGGCCCAGGCCGAGTCCCAGGATACCGCAGGCCGCCGCGAGGAGCGCCTGGGTCGCGGCTGAGGCCCCGAGCAAGCCGGGCCGTGTGAGGCCCGTGGCGCTGAGCCTGCGCACCAGCACGTTGCCGACGATCATCGACAGCGACAACAGCGACGCGATGAGGCCGGACACCCACACCAGCTCGCGACCCAGGAGGTCCAGGAAGTAGCGCTGCCAGCTGTAGAACCCGAAGATCATGAAGCTCATGTTCACGAGCGACGCCAGCATCACCGGCCGCACCACCGCGTGATGGACCCCGTAGTCGAGGCCTTCGATGAACACCCGCCGCAATTCTTCAGGGACGCGCCGCCACTCGAGGGTGCGTGGAGTGTGGCCGATTTCGGGCATCGCCCACCACGCGATGGCGATCAGGGGAACGAATGTGGCCGCCCGGGCCAGATAAGGAATGAAGAGCTGGATCTGGCCGAGGGCGCCGCCGGCCAGCGTCCCGACGAGCATCGCTCCACCGAACGCCATCTGGCCCCTGGCGAATATCGGCTCCAGAGGCTCGGAATAGCCGGAGGCCTTCAACGCGTCCACGAGCCACGCGTCCACGGCTCCGGTATAGAACGTGTAGCCCAGACCGAGGACGATCGACACCCACACGAAGGGCCAGAATCCCCATCTGCGCCACCCGATCGCCACGTAGGCCATGGTCCCGACCAGCAGGGTCGCCACCGAAAGCAGGAACGACACTCTCCGGCCCAGCGTATCGGCCACCACACCGGTCGGGATTTCGAACACCGTCATCCCGAGGGTGAAGGCCGCGTTCGTGAGCATGACCTGGAAGATGTCGAGCCCGGCATGGAGCTTGAACAACGTGTCCACGCCCCAGATGAGGGACGCCGCCAGGTTGAAGAGCGCCGTGATGGCGAGATAGGTACGGATGATGCGGGCCGGAGTGCTCACGGCACCGCCTCCGCCAGCCACTGACGCGCGATCTCGGTGATGTCCCGGTGCTGGACATCCGCGAGGGCGTTGAGCCGCCGCATCCGATCGTCCGTGATCTTCCCGGCGAGCTCCGCGAGCGCCCGCCGTACCTCGGGGTGGCGTTGCAGCAGGTCCGCGCGGGCCACGACCGCCGCCTCGTAGGGCGGGAAGTAGTGGCGGTCGTCCTCCAGGGACCGGAGGCCCAGCGCAGCGATCTGACCGTCGGTCGAATTTCCCGCGATCAGGTCCACCTTGCCGTCCGCCAGCGCCCGATAGGTGAGCCCCAGGTCCATGGCCGTCGGGGGGGCGGCGAACCGGAGTCCGTAGGTACGCGCTAATCCCCCGAACCCATCGGGCCGCTCCAGAAACTCGTAGCCGAATCCGGCCTTCCAATGCGGCGCCATTGCCGCCACATCGGAGACGCGGCGCAAGCCGTGGCGCGCCGCGTCGGAATCCCGCACGACGATCGCGAACGTGTTGTTGAACCCGAACGGGGGAAGCCACACGAGCTGAAACCGCCGGGCGTACGCCGCCGCGACGGCCCGGTATACCGAATCCGGCGCCTGCACCGGCGGGAGCTTCAGAACGGCGGTGAGCGCCGTCCCAGTGTACTCCACGTACATCCCGATCTGCCCCGCCAGAATCGCTTCGTGGCAGACGAATGTCCCGCCCAAATGGAAGCGACGCTCCACCGCCAGCCCGGTGCGCCGCTCGATCTGCTGCGCCACGATTTCGGCCAGGAGGTCCGATTCCGTAAAGTTCTTGGCCCCCACCACGATGCGGTCGCGGCGGGCGCAGCCCGCGGCGCCGACGAGCATCGACGCGAGCACCACGAGCCCCACCCGGCGGTCCGTCACCGCCATGCGGTCCTCCGCTCCAGCGCGCCGAACAGCGCGTCGACGGCGAGGGCGAGCAACGCCGCGGGCAGGGCGCCAGCGAGAATCAGCGTGTCATCGACGGTCGCCACGCCCCTGAAGATGTAGACCCCGAGTCCGCCGGCCCCGACCGCCGCGGCGATGGTCGCGACGCCTACGCCGATCACCGTGGCCACCCGGATCCCCGCCAGGATCACCCCGGCGGCGAGCGGCAGCTCGACCCGTCGCAGCAGCTCGCCGTCGGTCATCCCCATTCCGCGGCCGGCTTCGCGCACCGCCGGCTCCACGCCCGTGATGCCGGCGTAGGTATTCCGAATGATCGGCAGGAGGGCGTACACGATCAGTGCCACGATCGCCGTCCGCGCCCCGATCCCCCCGATCAGGGGCAGTGGAATCAGCAGCCCGAACAGGGCGAGGCTGGGGATGGTCTGCAACACGTTGGCGACCCCGAGGACCGGGCCACGCCAGGCCGGGCGCCGGGTAAGGAATATGCCGAGCGGCACCCCAATTCCCACGGCGGCGATGGTGGAAACGCCGACCAAGAGCAGGTGCTCGCCCAGCAGGCCGAGCGTCTCCCCGCCGTGCAGGGCGTAGAAATGGAGCAGGCTCACGCGCCCGCCTCCCGGAACGCCCGGCTTTCCGAGTCTTGCGACCGGCCGAACTCCTCGGGCGTTCCCAGAAACACGAGCCGCCCTTCCCGCATCAGCCCGATGCGGGTGCCCAGTCGTTGCGCCTCGCGCACATCGTGCGTCACGAACACCATCGCTTTGCCGAGCCGCCGCTGCAGGGCGCCGAACTCCCGCTGCAGCTCGGCGCGGGTGATGGGGTCGAGCGCGCCGAACGGCTCGTCCAGCAGCAGCAGCGGCGGATCGGCCGCCAGGGCGCGGGCCACGCCCACGCGCTGCCGCTGTCCGCCCGAGAGCTCGTGCGGACGCCGCTGCCCGTGGATAGCGGGATCGAGCCCTACCAGTCGCAGCAGCTCGGCGACCCGAGACCCGATCCGCTGAGCGTCCCATCCGAGCAGCGCCGGAACCAGACCGACATTGCGCTCGACGGTGTAATGCGGGAACAGGCCGACTTCCTGGATGACGTACCCGATCCCCCGGCGTAACGCCGTCGGGTCGGCCTCTCGCGCGGGGCGTCCATCGACGAGGACCGTACCGGCGGTGGGCTCGAGCAGGCGGTTGATCAGCTTGAGGGTGGTCGTCTTCCCCGAGCCGCTGCGCCCGAGCAGGACCAGGGTCTCACCGGCCCCCACGGCGAACGACACGTCCCGCACCAGCGCCCGATTCCCAACGGCGGGGCCGGGCAGGACGTAGGACAGGCCGCGCACATCGAGTACCGGGGCGGCGGTCACGACCGCTCGGCCAGCACCATTTGAAAGCGCTGATCCTCCGATTGGCCGCGCCACCGGATCGTGAGACCGACCTCGGTCAGAATCCGCGGAAAGGCATCCACGTCGTACTTGTAGGAGTGATTCATCGCCAACCGCTCGCCGGCCCGCACCAGCTGCTCCTCCCCGCCCAGTTTCGCGGCCACCTCCCGTTTCGCCTGGAAGTGCTTGCGCACGACGTGCAGGCCGGGTCGGCGCTCGTCGATCACATCTTCGAAGACGAGGTCGCCATCGGCGGCCCCGATCCCCACCGCCTCGAGCGGTGCCCAGGCGAACCGCCGGTTCAGCGGATTGTCGTATCCCGCCACTGTCCGCCTCGCGTCGTAGATCTCACCGTCCACCAGCAGGAGGTCCTGTGGGCGCAGCAGATCGTGCAGCTCTCGCGCCTCGGCCAGCGGATCGAACGCTCCCAGGGTATTCCCCACGAGCAGCACGAGCCGCGGCGGCGTGGCCGCCGGCGCCGCGAGCGCCGCCAGATGGTCGGGCCTCGTGAAATCGGCCTTGATCCCCCGGGTCGCGAAACCCGCGTCGAAGGCGCCGCGGCAGGCCAGCTCGAGCAGGGACTGACTCGTGTCCACCGGGACGTAGCTGGCGCGGAGATCGCCGCGCCGCGCCATCGCCTGCAGCACCAGGAGGTCCTTGTCACCCTGGCCTGAGCCCAGGCTCAGCACCTCGACGACGCCAGACGGAATGGCGCCAATGACGTCACCGGCGGATCGGGCGATGAGGCTGCGCGATCGGACGTAATTGCGGTACGCGCCATCGGAGCAGAGCGCCAGCCAGGCCCGTACCGACAGGGGAAACCAGTAGAAGAACTTCTCCGCCAGGCGGCGCGCCGCGAACGACGCGGTGAAATCCGCCGCGAGGTCCGTTTCGGTCAGCAACGATTGCACCAGGATCATGCGAGGCACCAGCGCCGTGGGAACAAATTCGGCCGACCGGACATTAATGTCGACGTGAGAGGTTACGGGTTGCCGGAAGACCCGGCAACCCGTATGGTAGTACCCCCAGGCCACATGGCCATCACCCTTCTTGCCGTGGAGGAAGCCATGCAGATCGTCGAGACCCAAGAGCTGGTGCCCACCTGCCATCGTCCCGAAATCGTCGAGACGAACGAGCTCGTGCCCACCTGCCACGCCTGAGGCAGCAGTCGGTGAATGAGGGGGCCCGGAAGCTCTTCGGGCCCCCTTCTGCTTCCGCGCCCACGGCACGCCTCGGGTTCGGCGCGTGGGCGATCGGCGGCTCCGCCTGGGGCGAGGCGGGCGAGGCCAGCACCCGCCAGGCGGCGGTGAGCGCGGCCCTGGACGGCGGCGTCACCTGTTTCGACACGGCGCCGAGCTATGGCGCTGGCGAGTCGGAACGGATCCTCGGTCAGGCGCTGCGCCCCCATCGCGACCGGGTGGTCATCGCGACCAAGGTGGGCCCCCGCGACGATCCCCGCCGATCTCTCGAGGACTCGCTGCGCCGGCTCGGCTCCGAGTACGTCGATCTGATCCAGCTCCACGAGCCCCTCGAGCGCTGGGAGTGGGCGCTCGAAACGCTCGATATCCTGCGCCACGAAGGCAAGGCACGCGCGATCGGGATCTGCAACGCCACGCACCTGCAGCTCGCGCGCGCGACGGCGATCGCGCCTATCGCCGCCCTGCAGGCGGCCTACAATCTGTTCGACCGCGATGTCCAGGAGCGGGATCTGCCGTACTGCCGGGAGCACGAGCTCGGGTTCCTCGCTTACCGGTCCCTGGCCGCGGGATTCCTGACCGGGAAATACGATGCGCCGCCCTCCTTCACCTCCGGCGATCATCGACGGCAGATCTACTGGTTCCGAGGGCCGGAGTTCGAGCGCCGGCGACTGGCGCTGGAGCGGCTGCGCCCCGTCGCTAACCGCCTCTCGATCGCGCTCCCCACCCTCGCGCTGCGCTGGCTCCTGGCCCGCCCCGGCATAACGGTCGTCCTGGCGGGTGCCCGGAATCCTGAGCAGGTTCGGGAGAACCTGCTCGCGGAGGAGGCGCCCCTGCCGCCCGATGCCGTCGCGGAGATCGACGACCTCGTGGCCCGGGTGTTCCGGTTGCCCCACGGCACGCCCGCGGCCCGGGCCCAGGCGGCGAGCTGGGGCCCGCGGGAGCAGTTCATCGTGGAACGACTGGATGGGACGCGCTCGGCCGAAGCGATCGCGGCGGAGTGGACCGACCGGGGCGAGCAGGCGATGACGGCCGCGCAAGTCAAGGTCTTCGCCGACGCTCTCCGCGAAGCGGAGCTCGCCGCATGACGCCGCTCATGGTCGGCGCCTTCTACAATCCGCATCTCGCCGCGCCGCTCCTGGCCGCTCCGGCCGGCGCGATCGACCATCTCGCCATGGCCGATCCGCCGCACCCGCAGGATCCGCTCTGGCCGCGGATCAAGAACCGCTACACCCTGCTGCTGCACGACTACCTGGGCCAGTTGTCGGAGCCCTTGGACGAGCGCTCGATCGAGCGGGCCCGCTCCCTTGCGGCCCTCTATGAAACCCCGTGGGTGGCCGAGCACTTTCAGTGCCTCCACACCGAGGACGGGTCCTACCAGCTGAACTACGTCTTTCCACCCCTCTACACCGAGGAGTTTCTCGACCGCTTCGTGGCGAACGCGAAGGCGCTCCAGGCGAGGCTCGACCAGCCGCTCGTGATGGAAAACATTCCCGGCTTCTTCGACGTCTCGGGGGGGGCCAGTCAGATGCCGGAGCCGGTCTGGCTGCGCCGGTTCTTCGACGCGACGGGGACCGGCTTCCTCCTCGACCTCCCGCATGTGTGGCTCGAGGCGCACTACGCGGGAAAATCCCCCGCGATCTTCCTCGAAGCGTTCCCCCTGGACCGGGTGGTGGAAATCCACGTGGCCGGGGTGGCGGAGGACCGGGACCTCCAGGGTCCCTGGATCGCGCCGACCGCCCCGAGCGACGAGATGCTGGAGCTGCTCGCGTTTGCCGCGTCGCGCTGCCCCGAGGCGCGCGCGGTCACCTTCGACGCCTTCTCTCCTTCGCTCACCGCCGACGTCCTGATGGAAGGCGTCACCCGGATCCGTGGGGCGCTGTGAGCGACCGGGCGCTGCAGGACCGCCTGATCCGGGCGCTGGCCGACGCGCCGTTCCGCGATTCACCCGCCTGGCGCCACGCCGGGGTCGCCGACCCGGACCGCCTGGAGCGTTTTGCCCGGTTCCTCGCCCGGCACTTCTACTTCGAGCGGGTCCACCATTTCTTCCGCTACTCCCGCGCGCTCGCGCGCATCACCGGCAGGTCGCCAGAGGCCGTGATCGCGAGCCCGGCCTTCGAGGCGCTGTTCCCGACACTCGTCCTGGGCAGCCGGCCATCGGCCGACGCCGTGGCCCGGCTCGTCGTGCGGCACCTGAGCGGCGGCGTCGAGGAGGTCCCCTACCTCGCCGACCTGCTGCGCTACGAAGCGGGGATGATGGTGGTGGAATCGGGGCCGCGGGTGTGGCGCGACACGAAGCCCGGAGTCAGGAGTTCGGGGCAGGTCCATCCGGCAGCCGTGGAAGGGACGATGCTCCTGGACCTCGAATACGATCTGCCCGTGGTCCTGCCCGACTTGCTGAAGCCCTGGAGCGAGGTGCCGCCGTGTCCGCGTCGGCCGACCAAGCTCCTCGTGGCCCGCTCCCGTCATGGCCGCGTGTCGGTCGCTCGGACGACGGTGGTGATCGACACCATCATGGAGCTGGCGGACGGGCGCAAGACGATCGAGGATCTCGCCGTGCACGCGGGGCTGCGTCCCGCCGAGCTCGAGGCTACTCTGCAGGGTCTGGTAGAGCTCGGGGCGGTGCGGTTCCGGACGGGGAGCTGACCGGCCGTCCCACCTCGACCCAGGCCCTGACTCCCGTCGCCACCAGGATGATCACCCCGCCCAGGATCGCCCGCGTCCCGGGCGTCTCCCCCTGCACCAGCCAGGCCCAGATCGGGTTCAGCACCGGCTCCACGAGCATCACGAGCGACGCTTCGAGCGCGGGTACCCTCGTGATGCCGCGCGCCAGGAATACATACGCCATCCCGAGCTGGAACACGCCGAGAAACACGATAGTCAGCCAGTCGGCGGGGCGGCCGGGCTGGAGCGGAAGGGCGAAGGGCAGCGCGATGAGGAAGACCAGCCCGTTCCCCACGGCGGCGGCCGCCGCCACCGAGCCGAAACGCTCGGGCGCCGATCCCGCGAGCCAGCGGTAGCCGATCAGCGTCAGGGCCCACCAGACCGAGCACCCCAGCGCGATGAGATTCCCGAGTGGCGGATTGGGCGCCGTGGCGAACTGCCGGCCGGGATTGGACAGCAGAAACGCCATTCCCACTACGAGCACCGCCATGTAGGCGAGCTCGCGTCGCGTCACCCGCTCGCGCAGCAGCCAGGGCGCGAGGGCGAGAATGAACAGCGGATTCGTGGCCTGCAGAAAGATCGTGCTCGCCGCCGTCGTGAGCTTGTTGGCGAGCACGAACGACAACCCCGCCCCGGCGTAGGCCAAGCCCACCACGCCGGCCCGCCAGCTCCACCCGCGACGCGACTCCGGCACCAGCAGGGCGATCGCCCACATGGCGACGAACCCGCGCCCCGCGGCGAGCTGCCAGGGATCGAACCCGCACCACTTGATCGCGGCGCCCCCCGTCGAAAAGAGGACGGCGGCGGCGATCAGACGGAGACGGGCACCGGTGGCGGTCATGCGGCACGGGAAGGATATACTTTTGAGCGCGTGACCGCTCCGATCGAGGTCCAGATCTTCGGCGTCCGCAAGAGCGCGGACACGCGCAGCGCGCTGCGCTTCTTTGCTGAGCGTCGCATCACGACCCATTTCGTGGACCTGAACGAACGCCCCATGAGTCCCCGGGAGCTGGAGCGCTTCGCCCGCAAGTTCGGCGTCGCCGCTCTGATCGACCGCGAGAGCCGCCGATTCACTGACCTGGGGCTGCACGCCTCCCAGCTCACGGACACCAGGTGGCTCGAAAAGCTCGAGGCGGAGCCGCTGCTGCTCCGCATGCCCCTCGTCCGGAACCGCGAGCAGGTGACGCTGGGAGAGGCGCAAGACGTATGGAAGGAGTGGGTGCGCCGCTGAGCCGTTAACCGGCCCTCCGGCGCCCCGTCGAAGCCTGTATGCGCACGTTGCTGGTTGTGATCTGGCTCACGCTCGGAAGCACGGGACCGGCGGTCGTCGGGCCGCCGGGCGCGACGCCGCTTGCCCCGCGCGATTCCGCGCTCCATGTGTTGAACCGCCTCGCCTATGGACCCCGCCCCGGCGAGGTTGACCGCGTGGCGGCCAACGGCGTAATGCGCTGGATCGAGACGCAGCTGCAGCCCGAGCGCATCCCCAACGACCGGCTCGCCTTGCGCGAGCGCACCTACCCCATCGAGCAGTTCACGCAGCAGGATCTGGCGCGGATGTCCGCCGAGGCGCAGGCGGAGCGGAAGGAGCAACGGCTCGCCGGGGATACGATGGGCGGGAGCCGGCGGATGGATGGCGATCAGGTCCCGAGCGTGGAAACCGACCTGCGTCAGTTGATCGCCCAGCAGCAGCAGCTCGCGGTCGTGCGGGCCGCGCTGTCCGAGCGCCAGCTCGAGGAAGTCATGGTGGATTTCTGGACCAACCATTTCAATGTCTTCCTGGGCAAGGGCGCGGATCGCTTTCTGCTCCCCTCCTACATCGAGCACACGATCCGCCCTAACGCGCTGGGCCGCTTCGAGGATCTCCTCGTCGCGACGGCACAGAGTCCGGCGATGATGTTCTACCTCGACAACTGGGAGAGCGTGGCGCCCGGCTCGACCCCTCCGGCCCCGCCCCGCGCCCGCCGCCAGCGCCGAGGATGGTTGCTCGAAAACCCCCGCCCCAACGCGGCGCGGCAGCAGCCCCGGGGCATCAACGAGAACTACGCCCGCGAGCTGCTCGAGCTGCATACCCTGGGGGTCGACGGCGGCTACACGCAGCAGGACGTCATCGCGGTAGCGCGCATCCTCACCGGCTGGAGCATCGAGCGCCCCAACGCGGGCGGCGAGTTCGTCTTCCACGATTGGGCCCACGACCGGGGCGAGAAGACGGTCATGGAGGTTCGCTACCCGGCCGGCCACGGCCAGGACGAGGGCCTGAAGCTGCTGCACTGGCTGGCCGAGCAGCACGCCACGATGCACCACGTGAGCGCGAAGCTCTGCGCGCGTTTCGTTGCCGACGATCCTCCCGACGGGTGCGTCGACGCGGCCGTCGATGCGTGGGAGCGCTCGCACGGAGACATCCGCGAGGTGCTGCGCGCGATCTTCACGACGCCCGAGTTCTGGTCACCCCGGGCGATCCACGGCAAGGTCAAGACCCCGCTCGAATTCGTGATCAGCGCGGTACGGGCCGTCGCCGCGGACCCCGATTCTAGCGGGCGGCTCGCCCAGGTGGTGGGGCGCCTTGGGGAGCCGCTCTATCAGCACGTGGCCCCCGATGGCTATCCCGAGCGGGAGGACGCCTGGGTCAACAGCGGCAGCCTGCTCGAACGCATGAACGTCGCGGTCGGGCTCGCCGCCGGGCGGCTGCCCGGCATCACGCTCGATCTCGACTCGCTCGTCCCCACCACCACCGACCACGCCGCGCTCATCGCGACGGTCAACGCGCGTCTCCTGAACGGGCAGATGACTGAGCACACGCGGCAGGTGCTGCGGGACCAGCTGGCCGACGTGACCGATCCCGCGCAGGCGCGCACTCTCGCCGTGGGCCTCGCCCTCGGCGGCCCGGAATTCCAGCGACAGTGAGCGACCCGATGTCGATCTCGAGACGGGTGTTCGTCAGGGCCGGAGGCCTGGCCCTCGTGAGCCTGGGGCTCGATCCCCTGTTCCTCGACCGGGCGGCCTACGCGCTCGCCGGCCGTACCATGCCGGGCCGCCGCCGTACCCTGGTCTGCCTGTTTCAGCGGGGGGCGGTGGACGGCCTCAGCATGGTGGCCCCGCACGGCGATGCCTTTTACTACCGCGAGCGCCCCGGGATCGCGGTTCCCGCCCACGACTTGATCGATTTGGACGGGCACTTCGGGCTGCATCCGCGACTCGCCGGGTTGAAATCCCTCTGGGACAACAAGAGCCTGGCCGTAGTGCACGCCGTCGGGTCCCCTGACTCGACCCGCAGCCACTTCGACGCCCAGGACTACATGGAAAGCGGCACACCGGGGGTGAAAGCGACACCCGACGGGTGGCTCAATCGCTACTGCCGCCACGACGAAGAACACCAGGAGACACCGTTTCGCGCCGTGGCGTTCGGGCCGGAGCTGCCCCGGATTCTGTCCGGTACGGCCCCGGCGCTCGCCATCGACGATCTCCAGGCGTTCGGGGTACGCGCCCGCGAGCCGCAGGTGCGCGACCGCCTGACCCGGGCGTTCGAGGCGCTGTATGAGGGATCCGCCACCGGGCTGCTCGCGACCTCCTCGCAGGAGAGCTTCGCGGCGGTGCAGCAGCTGCAGCAGGCCGATCCCACGCGCTACCAGGCCGCCAACGGCGCCGAGTATCCCAAGGGGCGGCTGGGGCGCTCGCTGCTCCAGATCGCGCAGCTCATCAAGGCCGACCTGGGGGTCGAAATCGCCTTCGCCGACGTCACCGGCTGGGACACGCACGTGAACCAGGGCGCCGCGGATGGCCAGCTCGCGGGCCGGCTCGACGAGCTGGGCGGCGCGCTTTCGGCGTTCGTCACCGACCTCGGAGACCGGATGGCGGACGTCGTCGTCCTCACCATGTCCGAGTTCGGCCGCACGGTGCGGGAGAACGGCAATCGCGGCACCGACCATGGGCACGCGACCGCGATGCTGGTGCTGGGCGGGACGGTGAACGGCGGCCGGGTCGCCGGGCGCTGGCCGACCCTCGATCCGGCCAGCCGCTACGAGGGCCGCGATCTCGCCGTGACCACCGACTTCCGCGATCTCTTCGGCGAGGTGCTCACCGGTCACCTCGGCGCCACGTCGCTCTCGGCCGTCTTTCCCGGCTACGACCTCGTACCGGCGAACTTCCCCGGAGTGTTGCGCACCGGCTGACGCGGTCACCGGCTTCCTCGCCGCTCCGTTTCGACGTATTCTGAGCCATGAACCTCACCGGCCGGTTAGCCGTCGTCACCGGCGCGACCGAGGGGATTGGCCGCGCCATCGCCGAAGCGCTCGCCCGCGGCGGTGCCACCGTCGCGATCTGCGCCCGTACTGCCAAGCGGGTCGAGGCGACCGTCCAGGAGCTCCGGGGGATGGGGTTCGACGCCGTCGGACACCCGTGCGACGTCGCCGTCCCGGCGGCCGTCACCGCCTTCGCCGATTTCGTCTCGCGGGAACGCGGCGACCCCGCGGTGCTCGTGAACAACGCCGGGATCGGGCGCTTCGCCCCGCTCGAGCGGCTCAGTCTCGAGGACTGGGACGCAACGATGGGCGTCAACCTGCGCTCCCTATATCTCGTGACCCGGGCGTTCCTTCCCGGCTTGAAGCGCGCTGCGCCGTCCTCCATCGTCAACATCGCGTCGCTCGCGGGCCGCAACGGCATCGAGGAGGGGACGGCCTACTGCGCCTCCAAGCACGCCGTGCTCGGGTTCTCGAAGGCGCTGATGCTGGAGGTGCGGAAGGCTCAGGTCCGGGTGGTCGCCGTCTGCCCCGGTTCGGTCGCGACGCCGTTCATGGACAAGCAGACGCGCCTTCACCCCAACCGCGACCGCGTGCTCATCGCCGCCGACGTGGCGGAGACGGTCTGCGCTACCCTGACCCTTCCGGATCGCGCGATGGTGAGCGAGCTCGATATCCGGCCCACCAACCCGTGAAGCGGGTGCTGCTCGGCCTCTTGTGCGCCGCCTGCGCGTCCCCGGCGAGTCGGGAGCCTCCCTTGCGCGATCTGTTCCAGGCCTTCGATGCTCCAACCGTGCCGGGGGCCAGCGTGATCGTAATCCGCGACGGGAAGGTCGCCTATCGCGAGGCGTTCGGGATGGCCGATCTCGAGACCCACGTGGCGGCGACACCCGCCACTAATTACCGCCTCGCCTCGCTGACCAAGGAATTCACCGCGGCCGCGATCATGCTGCTGGTCCGCGACGGGAAGCTGCGCTACGACGACCCGATCCGGGCGATCCTCCCGGAGCTCTCCGGCAACGCCGCCGGCGTCACGATCCGACAGCTGCTCAACCACACCTCGGGGCTCCCCGACTACGAGGACCTGATCCCCGACACCCAGACCGTCCAGGTGAGCGATGCCGACGTCCTGAAATTGCTCAGTCGCACGGATACCGTGTACTTCCACGCCGGTACCCAGTACCGCTACTCCAATTCCGGCTATGTCCTGCTCGGCATCATCGTCGCGCGGGTATCGAAGCAGTCCTATCCCCAGTTCCTGCACGACCGGATTTTCGAGCCGTTGGGGATGCAGGCGACGCTCGCCTATGTGCCGGGGGGACCGGCGATTCCCCATCGGGCCTGGGGGTATACGGTCGATTCGGCCGGGGTGCGCCGTACCGACCAGAGCGTGACGAGCGCGACCCTGGGGGACGGCGGGGTGTATTCGTCCATTGACGACCTGCGCCGCTGGGACGAGGCCCTGGCCGGCGGCCGGCTGCTCACCCAGTCCGAGCTGGCGCTGGCGACGACGCCGCCGCAGCTCGCCGACGGATCGACCAGCCCCTACGGCTTCGGGTGGTTCGTGGACACCTACCGCGGAGAGCGCCGCTGGCGCCATCACGGTGAGACGATGGGATTCACCAACGCCATTCAGCGGTATCCCGACCGCCATTTTACGGTGATCATCCTCACCAACCGTCTCTCGGGAACGCCCTGGACGACCGCCGAGCGCGTGGCCGACCGGCTGCTGTTCGCGGGCCGCCCGGCGCCGTGACGCCAGACCTCCTGTCGCGATTGTTGCGTGACGCGCGATCCGTCCGCAGCGTCCATACTTTTTTTCAGCTCGCGGCCGAAGCGCTGTCGGCGTGGGGAGGTGGGATCCGCGTCACCATCACCTACGTGGGACGCATGGAACAGGGAACGGCCGAAGCGGGGACTTCGAGTGGGGGCGTGCCCCTCACCCTGCGGCGGGAGGATGAGGGCCGCCGCGTCGCCGCGGTGTTCGACAGCCTCCCCGCCAGCCGGACCCGCGCGGAGGTCGAGACCGCCCTCGAAGCCGCCGCCCGGCTCGCCCTGCTCGTGGGTCAGCGGGCGCGCCTCGAGCGCGACCAGCAGCTCGGCAGCTTCGTGGTCGAGCTGTCGCGTTGGCTGCTGGCGGCGCCGGAACGCGACCTGATGCTGCGCTACACGCTCCAGAGCGTGATGAAGCTGTACGAGGCGGAGGGCGCCTTCGCGGCGCTGCGGGATCCGGGCGGCGATACGGCGCGGGTCGTCACGGCGCTCGGCTCCGCGGCGGAGATGAAGGACATGGTCCTCCCCCTCCAGGGCAGCACCACGGGCCGGGTGGTGCGCCAGGGCGAGGCGGTCGTGACCGACAACATCCGCGAGGAGCCGGACGTCTATCTCGCGGCCGATCCCGCGGGAACCGCGCGCGCCGCCATGATCGCGCCGCTGCATTCGTCGGGCGGCACGCTGGGCGCGATCGCCATCGTGCGCTACCGGCGCGCCGGGGCGGTCAAGGATCCCCCGAACTTCTCCCTCGCGGACCTCCATTTCTTCACCGCGGTGGCCGCCCACGTCGCGGGCGGGCTCGAGCTGGCCCACGTGGTCGAGACGGTGCGCGTAGCTGCCGATCGCGCCGCGGCGATGGTCGCCGCCAGTCCGTTGCCGCTCGCCCTGGTGGATCATGCGGGTCGCGTCCATCAGCTCAACGAAGCCGCCCGCCTGGTGTTCGGCCTCGAGGCCGCTGGTAACGCCGTCGGGCGGTACCTGGACGGCCTGGGACTCGACGTGGGCGAGGGCGGGCTGGCGGGAGCCCTGGCACGCCGTTCCGGTGATGCTCCCTGGCGCGGGATCGTGGCGGTCAACCGGCCCGGCGGCGATCAACGCACCTGTGATTGCACCATCACCAGTCTCGAAGGTCTCGGCTCCACTGATCTGCTGGTGGCGCTACATGACCGGACCGAGGAACTCCGCGCGCAGCGCGAGATGATCGCGCGCGAGAAGCTCGCCACCGTCGGCGAGCTGGCGGGGGGCGTGGCCCACGAGGTGAACAACCCGCTCACGGCGATCCGCATGGAAGCCGAGCTGCTGCAGCGGGCCCAGAAGGACGCCGAGACCGACGCCGCCGCCGACACCATCGTGCGCGAGGTGGACCGCGCCTCCCGCATCGTGCGCAGCCTGCTGCGTCTCGCGCGCCGCGCGGACACGACCCCCGTTCCCGTGCAGCTGAACGACGTCCTGGCGGACGTCGCCGAGATCCGGCGGCGCATTCTCAAGTCCGAAAACGTGGAGCTGACGATCGAGACTGACCACTCGGCGCCGCCGGTGCTCGGGCTCGGGCAGGAGCTGTTGCAGGTGGTCCTCAATCTCGTGACGAACGCCGAGCACGCCGTGCGGGGATCCGAGCGCGCCACCATCGCCGTCGCGACCCAGGCTCGGGCCGGCTGGGTGCGTCTCACCGTCGATGACTCGGGGGCCGGGGTGCCGCCCGACGTCCGCCACCGGATTTTCGATCCTTTCTTTACGACCAAGAACCCCGACGAAGGGTCGGGGCTGGGACTCTCCATCTGCCAGCGCACGGTGAGCGAGGTGGGGGGGAAAATCTGGCTCGAGGATTCGAGCCTGGGGGGCGCGCGCTTCGTGGTGGATCTTCCCGCGGCTCCGGAGTGGGCGGAATCGCGGTGAGAGAACCTTTCCGCTGGCTTCAGCTCCCGACGATGCGCGTCCGGTAGACCGCCAGGACGACGAGGCCGTACGCGCCGATGGCCAGCAGCAGGGCGCCGAGGCGCCAGTCGGTCCCGAACTTCCAGAACCCCCCGGCCGCGTACGCGAGACTCGCCACGAACCCGAGCAGCACGACTTCTTTCCGGCCCATCAGGACGCCAAACACGTAGCCCCAGCTGAACCCCGCCACGCCGAGGAGCGGCAGGCCCAGGCGCAGGATGTGCCCCGGGTCGATCAGGTTCAGTCCCCCCGCAAAGGCGCAGAACAGGCCGATTACGGTGTAGGCGGCGAGGTGCAGGGCCAGCGGCAGGGGTACGGTATCGAAGCGTGGTCCGGAGCTCATCCTATTCACACGGGCTGGAGGTGGCGAGTAACATAATCCTCATGCGCGTCACCCGCACGTACCTGGAGCTCACCGGGCCGGCCCGGTTTCAGCCCGCTTACGGGTCCTTCCCGGACATCCGCTTGGAGCGTCCGGCCCATCCGAGCCCCGAGCTGTGGCGCGCCTGTTATCGCACGGTCGGGGAGCCGTTCCACTGGCGCGACCGCTGGGACTGGACCGACGCGCAGATCCGGGACTATCTCGCCGACCCCGCGATCGCGCTCCATGTCGCGACGCGTGACGGCCGTCTGGCGGGCTACTACGAGCTGCGCCGCGTCCCCGAGGACGATTCGGTGGAGATCGCCTACTTCGGCATCGTCCCTGCGGAGTTCGGCCGTGGCCTCGGCAAGCATCTGCTCTCCTGCGCCGTGCGCGACGCCTGGGCCCTGGGCCCCAAGCGCGTGTGGCTGCACACCTGCACGCTGGACCACCCGGCGGCGCTCCCGAACTACCAGGCGCGGGGCTTCAGACCGTACAAGACGGAGGAGTATGACGTCGAGGTTTGAGTGCGGCGTGCGGAGCATAAGTGGAAGTCCCGGCATGGGATTCGCCCCCCTCGTGACTCCGCACTCCGCATTCCGCACTCCACGTTAGATTTTCGGCATGACCCTCTCCCGCAAAGCCAAACTCATCATCGCCGGCGTGATCGTCACGCCGATCGTGCTCTTCGCGCTGTTCACCTTCTCCGCGCTGAACTGGACCTACTCCCATGGCGAACGCGCCGGCTACGTCCAGAAGTTTTCGAAGAAGGGGTGGATCTGCAAGACTTGGGAAGGGGAGCTGGCGCAGGTGAACATGCCCGGCTCGTTGGCGGAGAAGTTCCCCTTCACGGTCCGCGACGACAAGGTGGCCGACTACATCAACGCCTCGCTCGGGAAGCGGGTCGCGCTGTCCTACGACCAGCACAAGGGGATCCCGACCACCTGCTTCGGAGAGACCGAATACTTCGTCACCGCCGTCAAGGTCGTGGGCGAATGACGGCTGACAGTTTCGGCAGTCGCGCCGCGCTCAGCTCCGGGGGCCGGCGGTTCGAGATCTTTCGCCTCGCCGCGCTCGAGCGACGCGGGCTGCCGGTGGCGCGCCTCCCGTACTGCCTGAAGATCCTGCTCGAAAACCTGCTGCGCCTTGAGGACGGCCGCAGCGTGCGGGCGCAGGATGTCGAGAGGTTGGCCCGTTGGGACCCTCGCAAGGTGCCCGACGAAGAGATCGCTTTCATGCCCGCGCGGGTGTTGATGCAGGACTTCACCGGGGTGCCCGCCGTCGTCGACCTCGCGGCGATGCGCGACGCCATGCGGCAGATGGGGGGCGACCCCGCCAAAGTGAACCCTCTGCTCCCGGCCGAGCTCGTGATAGACCATTCGGTCATCGTCGACGAGTTCGGCACGCGCACCGCGTTCCAGACCAACGCCGAGCTCGAGTTCCAGCGCAACCGGGAGCGCTACGCGCTGCTGCGCTGGGCTCAGCAGGCGTTTCAGGGCTTCCGGGTCGTCCCCCCCGACACCGGGATCGTCCATCAGGTGAACCTCGAGTACCTGGCGCGGGTGGTGTTCACGACCACCGGCGCCACCCCACAGGCCTATCCCGATACGGTCGTCGGTACCGATTCCCACACGACGATGATCAATGGCCTTGGCGTGCTGGGGTGGGGGGTGGGCGGAATCGAGGCCGAGGCCGCGATGCTTGGGCAGCCAGTCTCGATGCTCATCCCCCAGGTCGTGGGGGTCCGGCTCACGGGCCGGCTCGCCGAAGGAGCGACCGCCACCGATCTCGTGCTGACCGTCACCGAGATGCTGCGCAAGAAGGGCGTCGTCGGAAAGTTCGTCGAATTCTTCGGACCCGGCGTGTCCACCCTGCCGCTCGCCGACCGCGCCACCATCGCCAACATGGCGCCCGAATACGGCGCCACCTGCGGCATCTTTCCGGTCGACCAGGAGACGTTGCGCTACCTCGAGTTCACCGGCCGACCGGCCGACCAGATCGCGCTCGTGGACGCGTACTGCAAGGAGCAGGGCCTGTTCCACACGGCGCAGGCGAGCGAGCCCGAGTATTCCGACACGCTGGCCCTCGATCTCGCCACGGTCGAGCCGAGCCTCGCGGGGCCGAAGCGGCCGCAGGACCGTGTCCCGCTGGGCCAGGTGAGCCGCAACTTCCAGGCGGCGCTGCCAACCCTGGCCAAGCCGGCGTCCCCCACCCAGAAAGCCCCGCCCCCCGACGTGCGGAACCACTGGGAAGCCGAGGGGGGGCACGCCTATGGCGCGGCGGTCGCGGCGCCGCCGGAGCGGCGCGGTGCCGTCGATCTCACCATCGAGGGCAAGCCCTGCACCCTGCGCCACGGCTCGGTCGTGATCGCCGCCATTACGAGCTGCACCAACACCTCCAACCCTTCGGTGATGATCGCCGCCGGGCTGCTCGCCAAGAAGGCCGTCGAAAAGGGTTTCGCCCGCCAGCCGTGGGTCAAGACGAGCCTCGCCCCGGGATCGAAGGTGGTCACCGACTACCTCGCCCAGGCGGGGCTCACGAGCTATCTGGAGCAGCTCGGGTTCCATCTCGTGGGGTATGGCTGCACGACCTGCATCGGAAACTCCGGGCCGCTCCCCGAGGCGGTGTCGCAGGCCGTGGCCGAAGGGGAGCTGGTCGTCTGCTCGGTGCTGTCGGGGAACCGCAATTTCGAGGGGCGCGTGCAGCAGGAGGTACGCGCGAACTACCTCGCCTCGCCGCCGCTGGTCGTGGCCTACGCCCTCACCGGCCGGATCGATATCGATCTCAAGACCGAGCCGCTCGGGACCGGCAAGGACGGGAAGCCGGTCTATCTGAAGGACATCTGGCCAACCGCCCGGGAAGTGGACGAAACGGTCAAACGGTCGATCCGCTCGACGATGTTCCAGAAATCCTACGGCGACGTCTTCAAAGGCGACGAGCGCTGGCAGGGCCTGCCCGTGCCGTCGGGCGAGCGGTTCGCTTGGGAACCCGATTCGACCTACATCCGCCGCGCACCCTACTTCGACGGCATGGCGTTGACCCCCGGCGCGATCCCGGACATTCGCGCCGCGCGAGTCCTGGCGGTGCTCGGCGACAGCATCACCACCGATCACATTTCACCCGCCGGATCGATCAAGAAGACCAGTCCCGCGGGCCAGTACCTGGTGGGCCATAAGGTGCAGCCGGTGGACTTCAATTCCTACGGCTCGCGTCGCGGCAACCATGAAGTAATGGTGCGCGGCACCTTCGCCAACGTCCGGCTCAGGAATCTGCTCGCGCCGGGCACGGAGGGGCCGGTCACGCTCCACCTTCCCGACGGGGAGCCGATGACGATCTACGACGCGTCCGTGAAGTACCAGTCCGCAGGCGTGCCGCTCATCGTGCTCGCCGGCAAGGAATACGGCTCCGGCTCATCGCGCGACTGGGCCGCGAAAGGCCCCCGCCTCCTCGGCATCCGGGCGGTGATCGCCCAGAGCTACGAGCGAATTCACCGCTCCAACCTGGTCGGCATGGGCATCCTCCCCCTGCAGTTCCTCCCCGAACAGTCGGCGGACTCACTGGGTCTCAAAGGGACCGAGGTGTTCGATTTCGCCGGTCTCGCGGGCGTCCTGGCCGAAGGGTTCCCGCGCGGCAAGCAGCTGCCGGTGCGCGCCGTCCGGCCCGACGGCTCCACTTTCGAGTTCCAGACGACGGTGCGCATCGACACTCCCCAGGAGCTCGCGTATTACCGCCACGGGGGCATTCTCGAGTACGTGCTGCGCCAGCTCGCCAGCGCCCGGTAGGGTCACTACATCGGGATCGCCAGACCCAGGCTCAGGGCAATGTCATTCTGGAATTGCGATTGTGTCTTACTGCCGGCGAGCTCGAATTGGGTCGAGTAGAGATTGTCCTCGATGTCCACCCGTATTCTCAGTGAACGACCGGCATGAAACCGGACTGACGCGCCAATCACCCCTCCGACATCCGACAGGCCCGACAGCTGCGTGCCGCTGGTTGAGTCGAAGATCGAGTAGGCGGCGCCACCGCGCGAGACGAACGACACTCCCGCGAGCAGATGGATTTCCGTGTCACCGCTCTTCGGACCAACTTTGTAGAGTACCCGGGCGCTGCCGAGCAGCACATGGGCGGAGCTGTCGACACTCGCCGAACCGAGGCCGCTGACGCTGGCCGAAATGGTCACGCTGCTCGGCGTATAACCGAACGCCCCTTCGACACCGACCCTGGGGTTGAACCAGTAAGTCAGGCGCCCCCCGAACAGAAACTGGGTGTTGTGTTTCATCCCGACCGTGACGGTGGTTGACCCCGAGGTGGCCGTCTCGCTCAGCACTTTTGCCGTTGGGAAATACAGCCCGACAAACGGCGTCACCTCGAATCCCTGACCCGCGAGCACGGGCGGCCCCGCCAGGCCGGCGAGGCCGCTGGCGATGCCGAGCGTGAAGAATGACTTGACGGCCTTGAACATGGCGCCCTCCCATAAGGATCCCCACGAGAAGAATTCTGCCAGGCTTCATGCGGCCGGGGCTAGGCTAAACGAGCCCATTGGCCCCGGAGGTCGCGGTATGCCCGACATTCTGCTCGAACCCTACGTCGAAGCACTCGGTGAGTTCCCCATCACGGGAACGCCCGCCGAGAAGTTGCGGGCCGCGGTGAAGTACGCCGTGCGCGCGCCCTCGAGTCACAACAGTCAGCCCTGGCGTTTTCGGGTCACGGCCGACCACCTCGAGCTTCTGGCGGACCGCACCCGGGCCCTCCCGGTGATCGATCCGGCCGATCGAGAGCTGACCATCAGCTGCGGGGCGGCGCTGTACCACCTCCGCGTCGGCCTGCAGCACTTCGGCACGGCCGTGACCGTCCAACCCTTCCCGGAGCCCGGCAACCCCGACCTCCTGGCACGGGTGACCATCGCCGGGCCGCACGAGATGACGCCCGAGGACCACGGGCTGTTCGAAGCGATCGACCGGCGCCGCACCTACCGGCTCCCCTTCGAGCCCCGGGTGCTGCCCGACCGGCTGCAGTCGGCGCTGGAGCGCGCGGCGCTGCGGGAGGGAGCACGCTTCGACGTGTTCCGTACTCCGGAGAGCCGCGAGGCCGTCGCCGATCTCGTCGCGGAAGCCGATCGCCTGCAGATGGCCGACCGGCGGTTCCGGCGCGAGCTGGCGGCCTGGATGCGGCCCAACCATCCCCGCCCCGTGGACGGGATCCCCGGCTATGCGCTCGGCTGGAGCGACGTGATGGCCGCGGCGGGGCCGCTGGTGGTACGCACCTTCGACGTGGGCTCCGGGGTCGCGGCCAAGAACCGGCAGCTCGCCGAAGGCTCGCCGATGCTGGCGCTGATCGGCACCGATCACGATTCGCCGCCGCACTGGCTCGCGGCCGGCCAGGCGCTGGCGCGGGTACTGCTCCGGGCGCAGGTGGACGGCGTGGCGGCCTCGTTCCTCAATCAGCCGATCGAGGTCGAGGAATTCCGGCTGCGGCTGCAAGCCCTGGTGGGACGGATGGGGTTCCCCCAGGTGCTGCTGCGACTGGGCTACGGCGAGGCGATCAAGGCCTCGCCGCGACGGCCCACCGCCGAGGTGTGCGACTAGCGTTTGCGCTTCGCCGCCGCCGTCGTCTGCAGGTACAGGAGGATGTCGGTCGTGCTCGTGGGCGGCTTGACCTTCATCCGCTCCATGTTGCGCTCCATCCGCGAGTAGACCTGCGGCCAATCCTGCGGCGAATGCACGCGCGGATCGGGCAGCGCGTGGCATTGACTGCACGTCACTTCGAACTGCTCCCGTCCCGGCCCGGCCGGCAGGTTGGCGTTCGACACGACGAGCGCGTTGGACGTCAGGTATTCGAGGATCGTGTAGCGGTCGGGCTGGGTCGGCACAGCGATGCCGAGCGAGTCCGGCAGCATTTCCATGCGGAGCCACATGCGCCGAGCCACGCTGGGCCAGTCGGTCGCGCTGTGGGCCGATGGGGTCGGCAGCGAATGGCACTGGGAGCAGTAGCGGGCGAGGAGCTGGGCGCCACGCGATTGGGGCTGGGGTAACGTCGCCGCGGTCGCACCCTCGGGCGGCAGCGCGATGCTCGCGGCGGCGAGCAGCAGCATCTGACTGTGCGTCAGCCCGGGAGCCGCAGTGGCCGCCGGCTTGGCGGCCGGTGGCGGCGCCTGGCAGGCCAAGGTCATCGACACCATCAGGAATCCCGCAGCTGTGTGCAACGGACGCCCCATGACTGCCTCCCGGTTGGCCCTGCTTACCCGACCCGCTCACGGTTAGAAATGCGCCACGAAGAATTACGCCATTATGAAGGTAAAGTGAAGAACCGCCGGGGAGTCGGCCCCCCCGGCGGTTTCGCTTCGCTGTTCCCGCGGTCACTCAGGGCTTGAGCGCCTTCTCGGGAACCACGTCGATCTTGATCTGACGGGCTTTGGCCTTCTCCAGCTTCGGGATCAGGCAGGTGAGCACGCCGTTGGTGTAGCTCGCCTTGATGGCGTTCGCGTCCACCGAGGTCGGCAGGGTGAAGCTGCGCTCGAACGTCCCGTAGGCCCGTTCATAGCGATGCACCTTCTCCGCCTTCTCCTCGGCGACCTGCTCCTTCGTGCCCGACAGCGTGAGGACGTTGTCCTCGACCGAGATCTTCACGTTCTCCGGCTTCACGCCGGGGATCTCGGCGACGATGCGCAGGTGCTCCGGCTCCTCGAAAATGTCCACCGCGGGCATCCAGGCGGCCGTCGGCAGCTCGGGGTTGGTCCAGTCGACCAGGTTGAGCGGCTCGTTGAACACCTTGCCCATGCGGCGCTCGAGGTTGTAGAGCAACTCGAGCATCGGATCGCGAATCGGTCTGCGAGTGGTGATGCTGAACATGTGACTTCACCTCCTTTCAGGTATCGACAGCTTACCCGAACGAGGTTGAATCGACGTTGAAAGGAGGGTGAGAACCGCTTAGGGGATGTTGGTCCCGTGGCAGGCGCTGCACATCTGCGGATTCTTGCTCTTCAGCCGCTGGGCGTCGAACCCGGGGCCGTGGGGGTTGAAGCGGCGGCCGCCCACCGCCGAATGGCACAACAGGCAGTCCTTTTCCACATGGCAGCCGATGCAGGTCTCGAGGCTCTGGCGCGCCGCCTGGCCGTGCCCCAGCGCGAACGAGGGCTGGGCGTCGTGATAATGATTGGCGCCGAGGGTCGCCCGACTCGTCAGCCCCACTGAGGCGTGGCAGGTGACGCAGAACCCACCCGTGTTATGGCAATCGTTGCACGAGCTTTCCCGGGCATAGGCCGCGGCGGGATGGCGGCTCAGGAAGCCGACCGGGTGGTAACCGGGCGCCGACGCGGGATTGGGGCGATGGCACTCGAGACACTCCGAGCGCGCGTGGCACCCGGCGCAGGAGTTCGGCGCGGCCGCGGCCCTGCCCGCATGCCGCTCGGTGAAATCGGCGGCGTGCCAAACCGGGGCGTGGCGGGTCACGACGGCCCCGGGACCGCGCCCGGCCCCGTACGAGTACAACGCCGTCGCCACCCGGGGCGACGAGGCGTGGCAGGCGAGGCAGCTCTCGCGCGTGTGGCAGGTGCTGCAGCGCTTCCCGTCCGGCGCGACATCCTCGCCATGGCGATCAAGGAAGTCGTCCCGCTCATGGGAAGCGGGCGCCTTGAGTTGCGCCGCGATGGCCGTCGACCGAGGGTCTGGGGCCAGCGCCTGAATCGCCGGCTGTTCCGGCGCATCCACGTGACAGGTGAGGCAGAAGTCGCGGGCGTGGCAGGTGGCGCAGCTCGCCGCCACTGCCGTGCCGCCGCTGCCCCTGGCCAGGGCGCCGTGACCGGCCGCGGTGAGGAACCCCTTCTCGCGATGCGACGGCGGCGTGTCGAACGCCGCGATGTCGGCGCGCGTAAGCCGGGTCGCTTCGGGGAGGGTGACGTGACAGGTCGCGCAGGCGGTGTCGGGCGCGGCCACGTGCTGCGCCTGGATCCCATGGCACGCGAAGCAGCGGGTGGGAATCGGCCGCTTGGCCGTCATCCACGGGTCCGCGGCTTCGCTGTGACATTCCTCGCAGGCCGGCGGCTTGGCCTCCTGCCCCGCGGCCGCCTGTGTCGCGAGCACCCGGTCGCGGTGCCGCAGGTGATCGTAGCGCAGGTTGGACGGCGTCGGCTCGCGGGGCGGCTGGTAGGTCACCCGCTTCTGGATCGTCCCGTCGTGGCAGGTCGCGCACTCGGCCGCCTCGGGGAACCACGACTGGCCCGCCTGCTCCACGGCGGCGTGACATGTGGCGCAGGAGGGAAACAGCTTGCGATGCCGCGGATGATCGAAGGTCGCGAGGGAGTCCTGGCCCTGCGCCCGGGCGATGCCCGGGAGCGTGAGCCCGAGCGCCACCACGGCGACGACGACCGGCCTCACCGCGCCGCCCTCCCGCCGGGCTGGCGCCGCACCGCCTTGGGGAGCCGCAACATGTCGGCGGCCCGGCCGAGCACGAGGGTAACCTGCGCGTTCAGGCGCAGCTGGCTCCAGTCCACCCCGCCGGCGTCGGGACGCTGCCGGTCTTCCTTGTAGTACGCCGCCCCCAGACTGCAGCGCAGCGTGGGTGAGATCTCGGTTTGCGCATCGAGCCCGAGCGACCAGAACTTGGCGTCTTCATAGCGCAGCTCGAGGGGACGGTCGAAGCCCGTGGCGAAGGCCGTCAGCCGCCAGCGCGAGAGCGCGTACGAGGCGCTGGCGGAAAGGCCGCTGGAAGACGCGCCGGGGCCGAAATCCCCGTGCCAGCCCGCGTCGAGCGTCCAGGCCGCGCGCGTGATCGTGCCGCCGACCTCGTAGCGCCAGCCGTCGTTCTTGACGTTCACGAGCGCGGTCGAGACCTCGGTCGGGTCGAACGCGTATCGCTCGTAGCGGCCGCGCAGCTCGAGCCACTGAACCGGCCGTCCACCGACTTGACCGAACCAGGTGTGATAGGGCACGGGGCTGAACGCCATCCAGATCGACCAGAGATCGAAGTAGGGACGGTAGCGCCGGACTCCGGCCGTCGCGTTCACCCGCGGCGCGGCATAGCTCGCCGATGCCTCCGCGCTGCCCCACTCTCCCGCCGCCAGGTCCCAATCCGAGCCGGCCTGCAGCGTCACCCGGTTCAGCGGGTAGACCACAGCCTGGGCGGCCGCGCGCTCCGACACGAAGTAGCTGACGGTGGGGTCCACTTCGCGGCGATAATTGGCGCGCAGATCGAATCGCGACCCCGACCACCCCCCGTCCACCCCGGCCACGACCGTGCGTTCGGCGGGCCGGAACTCATCGAGCGGGTTCAGGTCGGGACTCGTCACCGGCAGGAGCGAGCCGCGGGCGAGCCCCCATCCCGCATAGCCGTCCGCCTCCAAGCCGTGGCGGGAATCCCGCACCACCGCGTATCCCCCGTCGAACCCGAGATAGCCCAGGCGCGACGAGACGATCTGCCGGCCACCCCGCGCCAGCAGCCAGTCCCGGGCGTACTCGACGTACCCCTCCTTGAGCTGCACCGCCGGCTCGGTCCCCGGCCAGGTCGTGGCGTTGCCGAGATCGGTGCCCAGGCGGGCGTCGATGCGCGCCGAGAGACCCGGCACCCCGAACCCCCAGAGCGAGAGATCGGCTTCGGTCTCGAGCGGCACGGCTCGCAGCTCCGGCCCCGGCCGGTAGAAGGAGCAATACGCCTCCCCCGCGACACAGTAGGCGGCGTACCCGCTCGCCGTCCCGGGGCCTCCACCCGGTCCCGTGACGGTGTCGGTCACCGGAATGCTGTCGGGCGTGAGGCCGCGGTAGGAGACCGCCTGCACCCGCGCGTCCAGCCGCAACCGGTACCCGACCTGCGCCGCGGCGGCGTCGGGCACGGTGGCCAGCAACAGAGCCAGGGCGAAGCGGTTCAATGCAGGAGCGCCCACGCGACGAGGACCACAAGCACGATTCCCAGGGCCAGCGAGATGAACCCGACCGTCACCGACCAGAGATACGCGGCCCGCGAGGCCGGCGGGGCGACCCGTGCCTGCAGCGTGCCGTCCTGCGCCGCGCGCGCGTATTCGAGTTCGTGCTCCTCTTTCATGTAGCCGGTGGTCGCGCGCCCGGTGAAGATGACCGTGTCGATCGGGAACTTCTCCGGCCGCAGGTGCACGTTGAAGAAATGGATCGTGAAGATGAACGCCGTGGCGAGCAGCGCCTCGTCCGAGTGGATGATGGTGGCGATGTTGAACGCCCACCCCGGCAGGAACCTGGCGAAGAATCCGGGGAACCAGAGCATCAGCCCCGAGGTCCCGATGATGGCGACGCCCCAGAACACCGCCCAGTAGTCGAATTTCTCCATGTAGCTGTAGCGCTCGAACCGCGGGCGGGGGCCTTTGCCTAGGAACCACTTGAACATCGCCACGATATCCTGGAGATCCTTGAGCTGGGGCGTCATCGAGTTCGGTCCCCAGACGATGCTCAAACGGTCCCGGCTCGTGAAGAGCCGGTAGACGATGTAACCGACGTGTGTCAGGAAGTAGCCGAACGTGATCACCGCGCAGATGCGGTGGATGATCCCCGCCGCCGTCACCCCTCCGACGAACCGCACCAGCACCTGGGCCCACGGCGCGTACGCGAATTTGAGCGGCAAGCCCGTCATCACGAGGCCCAGGAACGACACGATCACCAGGGCGTGGAGCGTCCGGTTGAGCGGGGAGAAGCGCCACAGGTACGGGCCTTCCCCACGATCGGCTGCGTTCATCGGGCGCGTGGTCATGAGTGGCCTCCCGTCTTCTCCTCGCCCCGTCCCCGGCGATGGTCGATCGCGATGCGGGTGACCCAGAGCGTCGTGTGGAGCCCGAAGAACGCCATGACCCCGACCAGGAGGCAGGTCATGAAGAGCCACGGCCAGTAAAGCCGCGGGTACTTGAGCCGCTGCCGCGGGTCGCCGTGTGCGTAATACTCGGTGAAGTTCTGGTTCGACCCGGCGTGACAGCGCCCGCAGGTGGCCACGAGATGCGTGGGACTGACGCTCGACTGCGGATCGGTCGGGGGCCGCATGTCGTGCGCCGTATGACAGTCACTGCACTTGGCGGCGACGTCGAATCCGAGGCGCGTCACCTTGCCGTGGTAGGTGTCGAAATAGGTCTCGTACAACCGCTCATGACACTTGCCACACTCACCGACCACGCCGATCAGCCACCCCGGCCGGTCGATGCGCACGATGCCGTGCGCCGAGTGGCAGTCGGCGCAGACCGGGCGATGGATCGTGTCGGGGTGGGCCCGCGGGTAGGTTGGCCCGTGCGCCGAGGCCTCGAACGTCCGGACCAGCCCGGAATGGCACTGTCCGCAGGTCGCGGGAATGCTGTCCCGGTACACCGACGAGCCTATCGAGTCGGGGGGGAGAATCCGGTGCGCGCGGTGGCAGTCGCTGCACGTCGCCGAGACGACCAGCCCGTCGCGGGTCATGGCGACGCCGTGCACGCTCTTGGGGTACTGGGCCGCGGCGATCCGCCCCTGCTCCTTGGCGGGGGTCGCGAAGTAGGTGCCGATGATCCGCTGGTCGCCGTGGCAGCTGCCGCACTTCGCCGCCACGTTCAGGCGATAGGTCGGCGATCGGGGGTCCTTGTTCGAATAGATGACGTGGGACCCATGACACCGCACGCAGGTCGGCGCGTCCCCCTTCGTCTCGGCATTGGCGGCGTGAATGGATGCCTGCCAGTCCCGGCCCTCCCGCTCGTGACAGGTCTGGCAGGGCGCGACCAGAGGCAGCGTGGCGGCGTGAGGATACCCCTCCTCGTAGCCCCGGTGGCAGCTGGTGCAAAGCAGCGTGTCATGGACCGTGCCGGCGAGGATCGTCGGCGGCACGAAGAGCAGGGTGTCTTCCCCGGGCTTGCGCCCCTTCCCCACCAGGAAGTCGTGGCTGGCGTGGCACTTGGCGCACTGGACGGTTTCCCCGCGTCCTCGGCTCCCCCCCTGCGCCCGCGCGCCGACCGCGGCCAGACCGAGCAGGCATCCGAGCATCAGTATCCATTTGAACATCGCTGCGTCCTTCCTACGGTCTCACCGGGGCCGTCTTCGCCGGCGGCGGCGCGGCGGCCCGGGTCGATCCCATCGCCGGCACCTTGTGGCAAACGTCGCAAGCCCGGCTCGGGTAGTGATTCACCTGCGCCGGATGGCAGGACGTACAGACCTGCCGGGTCCAGCGGTTGATTTTGGGCGTCTCGGCGTGGCACTGCACGCACGCCACGTGGTCCTGTCGCTTGTGCTTGGCGAGAGCACCGCCGCGGTGGCACGATAGGCACGCCACATCGGGCTGGTGGTGATCCTCGTGACAACTCTCGCATTGCAGGTCGCGCGCGCCCATTACCGGCGCGGTGTGACAGGCGGAGCACGCGAGATTCGCCCGGGCGTGCACGCCGTGCGAGAAGTCTCCCGACGGGAGGCTGAAGGTGTTGGTCGGCGCGCCCCCCGGTCCCTCGTGACAGCGGGCGCAGTTCATCGGATTGATCTCGGGGTGATGGCAGTTATTGCAGCTCGACGCCGCGCTCAACGTGGTGCCGCCATGCTGCGCGAGCGGCGTATGGCACTGGCTGCATTCCAGTCCGCCGCGCAGCACGTGGGACTCGTGATCGAACGCCATCCCTTTGAACTGACCGGTCTGGTGCTGGATCCCGAGGTGACACTGGAGGCAGGCGTTGCCGCTGATGGCGGGCCCCAAGTTGACGGCGGGAACCGAATAGGGTAGCCCGCCGCGATCCACGGCCTGGTGCAGCAGCGCCAGCGCGGCCCGGAGCAGTTGGTCGGCGTACTCGATGTTGTGCGCGCCCTTGCCCAGCCGGACCAGGTCCACGTTCTCCTGGGCCTGGTTGACGAGGCTGTCGGCGATGGGGCGCTGCTTCAAGGCCGCGCCGGCGACCCGGCTGCGGGCCTGATTCACGACCGCCTGCACGCGCTCCACCTTGGCATCCATGTCCCGCTGCCATCCCGGGAGGATGTTGGCGTAGCGTATCCCGTGGCAGGACAGGCACGAGGTTTCGTCGGCGAGCTGCACGCGTTCGTGTCCGCGAATCTTGGCCGCCTCGCCGTGGCATCCCAGGCACGAGACGCGCGCCAGGAACATCGCGCTCGGCGCGTTCGGCGTGCCGTGGCCGCCGACGCCCGCGAACAGCTTTTGTTGCGCGATATGCGCGTTGGTATGGCAGCTGCGGCAGTCGAGCTCGGGCGTGGCCGTCAGGGCCACGATCCTGTGCTCGATCGGCCCGTGACACTGGATGCAGGCGATGTCGTGAGTGCTGACGTGCACCTGATGCAACAGCCTGGGGTCGTCGATCTTCGCGAGACGCTCGAGCTCGTTGTGACAGGCCAGGCAGCGGGTCCGGTCCACGTCGCCGTTGCCGTTGATCACGCTGCTGTGGCAGGTGGTGCAGGAGACGCGATCCTTGACGATCTGGGCGTGATCGATCGCGAGCCCCTCCGGCGAGGTCACGCGCGGCGGGTTGGGATGGCACCCGATGCATCCCGCCACCGGGTTGTCGGGCGGGCGGTTCCGAAAATGGCAGAGGAAGCAGGTTTCCTCGGTGACCGCGATGTGCGAGCCCTGGACGATCTGCGAGTGGCATCCGGTGCAGCGCAGCTGAATGCCACGCCGCAGCTCCCCCAGGTGCACGGTGTGATCGAAACGGACGCCTTTGTACTCCACGATCCCGGAAATGAGGCGCTCGGAGTGACACCCTGCGCGCAGGCACGACGCGTCCTCGATTTCCGCCCAGGGCCGGGTCCCCGCTGTCCCCGTGAAATACTTCACCACCATGTTGGCGGCCTGAATCTTGGTCATCGCCTCGGCCTTCACCCCGGGGGCGATGTGGCACTGGATGCAGGGGATGGTGCGGTGGGACGAGGTCAACCACGACTCGTAGTACGGCCGCATGTTGTGGCAGGACTTGCAGAAGCCGGGCGTGGAGGAGACCTGCACGAACCCGACCGTGCCGACCGACAGGAGGATGACGGCGAGCACGCCAACCGGCAGCAGGATCTTGAGCCAGCGGGGAACGGGCTTGCTGGTCGCCATGACTTACCGCTCCCGGTCCTCTCCCGCCTCCTTCAGACCGCGCATCGCCAGCCAGCCGAGCGCGATGGCCGCGAGCCCAAGGAACCACACCGGGCCGAGCAGGAGCTTGTGCTCCCACTGTACCTCCGCATTCGCCTCGGCGGCCGAGGTCAGCTCCACCGAGATCGAGCGCACCCGGCGCGCCAGGTCCTCCACCTGGTCGAGGTTGAGACTGTGCTGCACCTGGGCGATCTGGAGGTAGTAGGTGAGCGCCGACTGATAGCGGAAGCGATAGTCGCTCACCCGGCGTCCGCCGAGCGCCAGCTGGCCGACGGCGCGCTTGGCGGACTCCATGTCCGTGGTCGCCTGCTGCACCGTCTGCTGGATCTGGAGTCCCATCGAGCGGATCCGCGTGTCGTTCCCATGACACTTGCCGCACACCGCGGCGATCGAGTCGGCGGGCACGCGCTCCGTCCCGTGGTTGGAATGGCACCCGAGACACCCGGGGAGCCGGGCATTCGACACCGCGCCGTGGGGCCCGGCCGCGAAGGCCGCCCGCACCAGCTGGTGACAGCGGCCGCACACACTCGCGATCTCGGTCACCGTCGGCGGCAGCGCCGAGTGCGCGCCGTGGCACCCGACGCAGGTCGGGGACGCGAAGTTCTGCTTCTGGTACAGCGCGATCCCGTGCGCGCTGCGGCGGTATTGCTCGAACTGGGTGGTCGGAATCTTGTACTTGGCCATCAGCTGCCGGTCGGCGTGACAGCGGGCGCAGGTCCCCGGGATGTTGGTCGGGTACACGTTGCTGCGCGCGTCCTCGGGGGGATAGATGACGTGCGTGTTGTGACAGCTGGTGCAGGTCGGTGCGTTCGGATCGTGCTGCACGAGCAGCAGCTGGCCGTGCCGGCTGGTCCGGAACTCCGCCGGCTCTCCGGACCGCAGGCCGTACTGCCGCATCCGGTTGGGATCGGCGTGGCACGACCCGCACAGCTCGAACGTCGCCCCCCGGTCCTTGCCGCTGACGAATCGACCCTGGTGCGCCGCGGGCAGCGTCCGCGCCTGCACATTTCCGCCGTGGCAGGTGACGCACTGGACGCCGTGCTCGGCGTGCGCCCCCACCACCGCCCCCTCGCGCTCGGCGGTGTGGCAGGCGAGGCACCCATTGGTCGTGTCCACCTGCGTCGACGCTTCGAGACGGGCGGCAAGGGCGACGCCGACGAGCAGGAAGGTGAGGACGCGGCTCATGGGGCCTTCCTCTTCTGGCTGCCGCTGTCAGGACGAGGGGCGGCCGGCTGGGCGGCGGGCGCCGGTGCTTCCGCTCGCGAGGGCGCCGGGACCGCGACCGGAGCGGCTTGGGGCGGCATCGACCGGAGCTGGCGCCCGGCAAGCCAGGCGACGACAAACCCCAGGAAGAAGACGGCTCCCAATCCGGCGACCACGGGGCGCCGGCGAAGCTGTCGTTCGGGATCACGGTCGAACAGCGGCAGCACGGCAAGGGCGAGCCCGAGGAGCAGGAAGACGGCGAAGCCCATCGGTCCCAGGTAATAGGTCAGCGCGCGCGATACGTCCGCCACGATCCAAGTGGAGAGCAGCGTGCCCGGTACCTGCGACGGGGTGGCAGGATCGCCGACCGACCGCGGGAACAGGATGGCGGCCGTGATCGTCACCGTCAGCACGCCCACGGCCACCATGAACGAGCGCAACAGGTGATGAGGGAAGAACGGGACGCCGTTGCCCTTGACCTCACCCGAGACGGGGGGCGCCACCCCGTGCTTGCGGACCAGCGAGAAGTGCAGCATCAGCAGGCTCATCGCGAGCCAGGGCAGAATGATGACGTGCCAGGCGAAAAAGCGGCTCAGCGTGGCCCCGGAAACCACCGGGTCGCCGCGCAACACCTCCACGCTCGCCCCACCCACGAGGGGTACCTGGGCGAGCATGTCGAGCCCTTCGGTGACGGCCCAGTAGGCCCACTGATCCCAGGGAAGGAGATAGCCGGTCGCGCCGAAGGCGAACACGATGAAGAGCAACAGCAGCCCGGCGAGCCAGTTCGTCTCTCGCGGCGGCTTGTAGGCGGCCTCGAAGAACACGCGCGCCATGTGGGCCAGCAGCGTCAGCACAATCAGGTTCGCGCCCCACACGTGCAGGTCCCGGATCAGCCACCCGAAAGTGACTCCCGAGACGATGTACTGGACGCTCTGGTAGGCCTCTTCGGCCGACGGCCGGTAGTAGAAGGACAAGAGAACGCCGGTCACGATCAGCAGCAGGAAGAGGAGGTAGGTGATCCCCCCGAGCGCGTGGCGCCAGCCGGCGTGCGCCGGGACCCGGAACTTGAGGGCGCGACGCCACGCCTGGTCGATCGGCAGGGTAGAATCGATCGGCCCATAGAGCAGCCCGAAGAACCGCGCCACGCCGAGCAGGCTCGCGTCGGTGCTGGTCTTCAAGTCGTCCCAGAATCGCCCTGCCCACTGCTTCACCGCGGTCCAGGCTCCCATGCTAGGACCTCGTCACGAAGACGTTGCCTTCACGGACGTAAACGGCGTAGCGCAACAGCGGAACCGTCGAGAGACCCCGCACCACGTTACCGTGGAGGTCGTAGACCAGGTAGCTGCACGGCGATTCCACCCGCAGCGACGGCGCGTCCCAGCGCAGAATGCAGCCGTCGTTCGGGCCGGTTCCCTGGAGCGCCGCATAGGACTGTTCCCCGGTGCGCACCACCAAGATCACCCGCTCGCCCCAGTTGATGACCCGGCTCGTGCCCACCGGGAAATCCGCCTCCCGGGCCACACGGTAGGCGGGCTGCAGCTCGGCGAGCTGCAGGCGCTCGGAGGGAATCGTGTAAAAGGCGATGACAAAGAGGATGCCGACGAGCATCAGGGCCGCGATGCCGCCGATCAGGTACTCGTTGAAGCCCGGCTTCCACCGACCCGTGCCGGGGGGCGAGGCAGGCTCCGTTTGCATCGTCGCCAGCGTGACGCTCCTTTCTCCGCCCGCCGGTGCGGTCCGGGTCGGAGCAAAGTTCCAACGTCACCATCACTTGCGGCCGCGAACTCGGCGCGCCGGTACGTATACGTAGAAGTACGGGCGGAGCGCCCCGGAGCATGCCACCGGGGCTGTGAAGGAAATATGAGGATGCGGTGATGACTTCAAGGTTTTGTGAAAAGATTCACTTGTCGGAAAACTCAAGCGTTCCTTAACCGGCCCGGCCTAGGTTCCACCACGAGTTGAAAGGACTCCCCTCGTGCGTCATACCGGTCGTCGCCCCGAATCGCTGCTCGCCGGGCTCTCCCGCCTGTTCGGCCGCGACCTGATCCTGCTCCATCCGCCGAGCGTCTACGACTTCCGCAAGCGGGGGATCATGTTCGGGCCGATCTCGGACGTGATCCCGTCGACCCCCGTTTTCGAGATGTACCCGATGGGGCTCACGACCATTGCGGGGCGCCTCGAGGAGGAGGGGTTCAACGTCGAAATCGTGAACGTGGCCTACCGGATGCTGCGCGATCCGGGGTACGACGCCGAGGCGGAAATCGCGCGCCTCGACCCTCTCGCCTTCGGGATCGACCTGCACTGGCTGCCCCATGCGCACGGCGGGATCGAGCTCGCCCGGCTCGTGAAACGGCATCATCCCGATACCCCCGTAATCGTGGGGGGGCTCTCCGCATCCTATTACTACGACGAGCTGCTCGGCTACCCATGGATCGACATGGTGATGCGCGGCGACTCCACGGAAACGCCGATGCTCCAGCTGATGCGGACGCTGCGCCTGGGCGGATCGCTGGCCGAGGTGCCGAACCTCGCCTGGAAGGCGGCCGACGGCCGCGTCACGGTCAATCCGTTCAGTCACGTCCCGGCCCAGATCGACGACATCCCGCTGCCGAACTACTCCTACGTGATGCGGTCGGTGCTCAAGTACGGCAGCCTCGCCAACGTGATTCCGTGCGAGGACTGGCTGGATTACCCGATCACGGCGGTCCTCACCTCGCGCGGCTGCACGCAGGACTGCTCGATCTGCGGAGGCTCGCGCTCGGCGTACCGCCAGATCTGCAACCGGACGCGACCCGCCTTCCGCTCGCCGGAAACGCTGATCGCCGACATCCTGCGCATCCAGGAGTTCAGCAAGGCGCCGATCTTCCTGGTGCACGACATCCGCCAGGGCGGGAAGGCCCATACCGAGCGGTTCCTGAACCTCCTTGCCCAGGCCCCGATCGAGAACGAGCTCGTCTTCGAGCTGTTCTTCCCGGCCGGGGACGAGTACCTCGGCCGCATCGCCCGGGCCGTCCCCAAGTTCAGCGTGGAGATGACGCTCGAGACCCAGGTCGAGGCGCTGCGCCGGCTCAACGGGAAGCTCGCCTGCTCCAACGCCGACATCGAGGCCACGATCGCTTCCGCCCTGGCGAACGGGGTCAATCGCATCGACCTGTTTTTCATGGTGGGGATCCCGCGGCAGACCACCGCCGACGTTCTGGGCAGCGTGGACTACTGCCGCTCGCTGCTGGAGCGGTTCCACGGAGACAAGCGGCTCTGGTTCTTCATCGCGCCGCTCGGGCCCTTCCTCGATCCCGGGAGCCGGGCGTTCGAGCACCCCGAGCAGTTCGGCTACCGGTCGTTCTGCCGGACCTTCGAAGAGCACCGGCGGGCGCTCACGGCGCCGAGCTGGAAGCAGATGCTGAGTTTCGAAACCGAGACGATGACGCGCGACGATATCGTGGCGGCTACCTACGAGGCGAGCGCCCGGCTCGCCCGAGCCAAGCGCGACTTCGGGATCATCGACGCCCCGACCTGCCGGGATGTCCTGGCCCGGATCGATGCCGCGCGGGCGGTGGTGTCGGAAATCGATGCCCTGGTGACGCTCCCCGAGGGGCCGGAGCGCGAGGCGCGGTTCGCCGCCGTGAAGCAGCGCGTGGAGGCCATGGCGCCCCACGACGTGCATGCGAAGGAATGGCTGAAGTGGCCGATCCGGCGCCGCTTTGCGACGCTGCCGCGCCTGGGCCGGACCGTCGTGAAGCTGCTGCTCGCCCAGTCCTACCTGTTCCTGTTCAAGCGGCTGCGGCTGGTGCTGGCCCCCCGGGCTACCGTCCGCTAGCCGCCCGCGTCGCCGCGACCTTCCGCAGCACCTGGTTCACCAAGTCCTGCACCGCCGGCGGCGCCGGGACGCCGTAGCGCGCCTGGACCGCGGTGATGCTCGTCGCGAGCAGCTGCTGGGCCAACAGGGGGTTGTGGACGCCGAAGGAGCCGTCGCCGTTGCTGTAACGGCCTTCGCCAATCAGCTGCACGTTGAAGTAAGCCCCCTCGGCGACCGAGACCACGCCATCCGCCGCGCAGAAGGCGGAGTCGGCCTGAGCCGCAGAGAGCTCGGTCAGGAGACCTGTGTCCCCGGGGTCGAATGCGGCGAAGGGCGAGCTGGCGCAGTAAGCGGTCGAGCCGGCCCCGGTAGTGTAGAGCACCTGGTTCCCGTTGCTGTCCTTCCACAGGGCGTCCGCCAGCACCCCCACCGCCGCGCGGTTCGACGCCATCGCCTGCTCCGCTTGCGCGGCGCTGTTGTGGCATCCCGCCGCCTGACAGCCGGTGAAGTACCGGGACCCGGCATTGTATCCGACATCACCCGGACGAGGGCAATCGGCCGCTGTCGGCTTGCCGTTGGCATCGACGCAGGGATCGGGTTTGAACAGATGCCCCACCGACTGGAACGAGAAGCTCCCCGTGCTGTCGTTCACGGTCACGGCGTTCACGTGGCAGCCGGCGCAGAGTCGTGCGTTCTTCGCCACATTGCCGTGCGTTACCGTAATCGTGTCGCGGATGCTCGGCCACCACCCGGCGTACCCGAGAAGCACGCCGCCCTGCGGCGCATGGGGTCCCCGGTTGCTCGTCGCCGACGGCTCGACCCGGCGCAGGTGGCACTTCATGCATAGATTCTGCGTCGGGTCGGGGTTGTCGATTGCCCAGCGCAGCTGCCCCGCGTTGCCGCTCGAGTGGGGATCATGGCAGACCCCGCACACCATCGGCATGGCGCTGGACGTGGTGACGGCATCCCCCGCTTCGACGTAATTGGTATTGACCCCCCAAGCCTTGAGCACCGAACGCGCCTCGTGGCACGACCAGCACGATGAACCGTTGCTGATCGCGTCCGTCACCACCTGGGCATGGCCGGACTGCGACCATTCCTCGACGAAGGGGTGATGCGTGTCGTTGTGGCACGCCGCGCAGGTCGGTGACGTCACCGCGGCGATGGTGTCGGTGGGGACGTTCAAGTAGGCGAGCAGGACGTTCGCCTTGCTCGGGGCCAGCACGTGGTTGTAGCCGGGGCCGTGGCAGCTCTCGCACTGCACGTCCCAGTAGTTGGAGTCCGGGACCGCGTCGTATCCCGCCTTGATGGAATCGGGGACCAGGTTGCCGCGCTGTGTCACCGAATGACAACCGCGGCAGGTGCTGGGAGGGTTCCCGGCGGTCGCAGCGGTGAGGTCGGCCCAGGCGGCGGCGTGCTTCGTCCCCGGCCAGGTCGATTGCTGCGCCGTATGGCAGTTGCCGCAGACCGTCTGCTGTTTGGCTTTCTGGTAATAGCCGAGGAACCCGTTCACCGCGTCGGGTGGCGGGTTGAAGGGCGGCCGGGAGGTATACGTGATCTTGTTCTCGGTGCAGGCACCGAGGGCCAGGGCGACGAGCGCCGCGGGCAGCCAGGATTTCACGGGCGTTCTCCCTTCATGCGGACGGCCCCTCCGGCACGGTAAACATGATCAGGGCGGCTCACAAGAGCCGCCCCGATCACTACTGCCTCAGGCATGTCCAGCGTTCCGCCGGGCTAGCGGGAGCTCAGCTTGCCCTGACTCGCCTTGAACGCCGCCACCTTCTGGTTCACCTGCGCCACGATCTGCTGGATCGCGGGCGGTGCGAAGACCCCGTAGCGGTTCTGCATCGCGGTCACGCTCGTCGCGAGCAGCTGCTGCGCCAGCAGCGGATTGTGCACCCCAAAAGAGCCGTCCGGATTGGCTTGGCGGTTCTCGCCGATCATCTGGACGTTGAAGTACACGCCCTCGGCCACGGACACCAGGTTGTCCGCGGTGCAGAACGCGGTATCGGCCTGGGCGGCGCTGAGCTCGGTCAGCAGACCGGTGTCGCCAGGGTCGAACGCCTTGAACGGGGTGGTGGCGCAATAAGCGCTCGCAGTGGTCCCCGTCGTGTAGAGCACCTGATTGCCGTTGTTGTCCTTCCACAGGGCGTCGGCCAGCGCCGCGACGACTGCCCGCTGCGAGGCCATGGCCGCTTCGGCCTGCGAAGCGCTGTTGTGGCATCCCGCCGCCTGACAGCCGGTGAAGTACCGCATGCCGGTGGTGTAGCCCGCGTCGCCGGGCCGCGCGCACGTCGCCGCGGTCGGCTTGCCCTGCGCATCGACGCAGGGATCGGGGCTGAACAGGTGACCCACCGACTGGAAGACGAACCCGCCGGCCGTATCGGTCACCGTCACCCGGTTCACGTGGCACCCGGCGCAGAGGCGGACGTTTACGGCCACGTTGCCGTGGGTCGCCGTGACCGTGTCGCGAATCGCCGGCCACCACCCCGCGAAGCCCAGCAGAACACCGCCCTGCGGCGCGTGGGGGCCGCGGTTGCTGTTCGCCTGCGGTTCCGTGCGGCGGAGGTGGCACTTCATGCACAGCTGCTGCGAGGGATCGGGATTATCGAGCTGCCAGCGCAGCTGACCCGTGCCATTCTTGTTCGAATGCGGATCGTGGCAGATGCCGCAGGTGACCGGCATCGCGTTCGCGGTCGTGACCACGTCGTTCGCCTCGACGTAGTTCGTGTTCACGTTCCACGCCTTCAGGGTATTGCGTCCTTCGTGGCACGGCATGCAGCTGGCGTTCCCGATCGCGGGCGCCTGCACCGTCGCGTGGGCCGACTGCGCCCACTCCTGGGTGTACGGCTCATGCGTCCCCTGGTGGCAGGCGGCGCAGGTCCCCGACGTCACCGCGGCCGTCGTGTCAGAGGGAACCATCAGCCGCGCCAGCGGCCGGTTGGAAATCCCCGGCGCCGCCGCATGGCTGTTCCCCGGCGCATCGCCCGGACCATGGCAGTTCTCGCACTGCACGTCGAAGTAGGTCGAGTCCGCGACTTTCAAGTAGCCGCCGGGAACCGAATCGGCGAGCGAGTTGCCGAGCTGGCTCACCGAGTGGCACCCGTAGCAGTACGAGGCCGCGTGGCCGGAGGACTGCAGCGCGGACCAGGCCGTCGCATGTACGGTACCCGCCCACTCGGCCTGCTGGCCGGCGTGGCATTGGCCGCACTGCGTCTGCTTGTTGGCCACCGTGTAGTAGCCAAGGAAGCCGTTGACGGTGTCCTTGGGCGCATTGAACCGGGGCAGCGTTTCCGTGACCGTGACCGTTTCGGTCTTGGTTTCGGTGCAGGCACTCGTGGTGAGAGCAACGGTGCCCGCTGTCACCCCGACGCCGGCCAGAGTTATTAGACGAGACAGTTTCACAGGACTCCTCCTATTCCCACTCGCTGGATCCACCTGCCCACGGTTGACATCCACGGACCCCTTAGGCCCCAGTGGCCGGGCCGACTACCTAGGTACTCCTACGGGTCGCTGCGGGAGCATCGCATTGGCGCTATGAAGGAATAGTGAAGCCGTAGTGATGAGTTCAACTGTTTTGTGAACTATTTCACAAGCGCCTGGCGACGCACTAAGTGCCGCAGCCGCAAGCGTTCCTCGCGTTCCCGCTCGTCCAGCGCCCGGCGCACCGCCCCCATCCCCCGCTCGAGTGCCGGGGCGAGGCGATGCTCCACCGTGTTGACCTGGCGGGAGGTCTGCGCCAGCGCCTCGCCCAGCCGCCGGATCAGCATCTCCTGCGGGGCGGCGTCGAGCAGCAGCTCAGCCAGCTTCTCGAACTCCGTCGTGGCGCGCGCCGCGGCTGGGCCGGTGGGACCCGGAGCGGTGCCGCGCGCTCCCAGGGTCCGGACCAGCGCCGGCCGCCGGGCGATGCGGGACACCACCACCCCCCAGACCGACCCCGGCTCGATATCGACCGAGAGATCCCGCGCCGGCCACCCCAGCGCCCGCAATCCCGTCGCCCCGTGGCCGGCCAGGGCATCGATCAACGCGGGATACGCGCGGCGCCCGGCGGCCGCGATCTGCGTCCGCGCATCCGCCGCCGGACGGGCCAGACGAAACAGCTCCCCGACCAGGGCCTCCCGCTTGCGGCGCAGCAACTCCGCCCCCTTCCCCAACCGCTCCAGTCGCCGCGCCGCGCGCAGCAAGTTGAGCCGGGTCGGGGCCATCCGCTCGAACTCGCTCACGCCGGCCCTCCCCGGGTCCGCTGCCGGGCCGCCCAGGTCTCCTCGGTGAGCCGGCTCAGATCCTCGCGCGGCAGGGTCTCCAGGAGGCGCCACCCGGCCTCCACGGTCTCGCCGATCCGGCGGTGCGCCGCCCCCTGATGCACGAACTCGCGCTCGAAGCGTTCGGCAAAAGCGAGCGCCCGCCGGTCCGCCACCTGGAGCCCTGCTTCGCCGACGATCGCCGCGGTGAGCCGCGCCTCGCGGCCCCGGGCGTACACGGCATACAGCTCGTCGGCCCACTGACGATGCTCGGGGACCGTTTTCTCCGGCCCGATCCCGGCGTTCATCAGGCGCGACAGCGACGGCAGCACGTCGATGGGCGGAAACACGCCGCGACGATGCAGTTCGCGGGACAGCACGACCTGCCCTTCGGTGATGTATCCGGTGAGATCGGGGATCGGGTGCGTGATGTCGTCGTCGGGCATCGTGAGGATCGGCAGCTGCGTCACCGAGCCGGGGCGACCGGCCACGATCCCCGCCCGCTCGTAGATGCTCGCGAGATCGGTGTACATGTATCCCGGGTAACCACGCCGCCCGGGGATCTCTTCGCGCGCGGTGGCGATCTCCCGCAGCGCCTCGCAGTAGTGCGTCATGTCCGCGATCACGACGAGCACGTGCATCCCCGCTTCGAAAGCGAGGAACTCCGCCTGGGTGAGCGCGACCCGCGGAGCCAGGAGCCGCTCGATCGTGGCATCGCGCGTCTGGTTCAGGTACAGCACGCTGCGCTCCCAGGTCCCGCTCGCCTCCACCCGCGCTACGAACGCATCGGTTTCCCGCGCCGTGATTCCGATCCCCACGAAGACGACCGCGAACGGCTCGCCTTTCGGCGCGCGGGCTCCTTCCACGATCTGGGCCGCCAGCTCGAGCGCCGGCAGACCCGATCCCGAGAAGACGGGCAGCTTCTGCCCCCGCACCAGCGTGTTCATCCCGTCGATCGCGGAGATCCCGGTTTCGATGACCTCCGAGGGACGCACCCGGCGCACGGGATTGAGCGGCGCCGCCCAGACCGCCCGCAGCGCCTCCCCGGTGGGCGGCGGCAGCCCGTCCACGGGAGCGCCGGTACCGTTGAAGGCCCGCCCCAGGAGGTCGCGCCCCACGAGCGCCATCGCACCCTCGCCCGTCAACGTGACGACGGCGCGGGCCGGCGGCAGACCGACCGTGTCTTCGAGCACCTGGATCACCGTGACGTCCGCCCCGGCGTCGATCACCTGCCCGCGTCGGGACAGCTCCCGGCCGTCACCGGCCGGCGCCCGGATCTCCACCCACTCGCCCAGGACGGTCGTAGGGGTGCGCCGCACGTAGAGGAGCGGGCCGCTCGCCGCCTCGGCCCCGTGATAGATGCGCGGCAGCGGTCTCATGCGCCAATCCTCGCGATGGCCGATTTGGCCTCGGCCACCCGGGCGGCCAGCGTGTCGACCCCTGCTCGGCGGGCGGCGAGCAGCGCCTGACGCGGGACGCCAAGATCGAGCTGCTCGAGCGGCTTCCCGGCGTCGAGCGCCGCCAGGCCGCGGTCGTGGAAGGCGTGCGCCAGCGCCGCCAGCTGGAAGGTCTTCTCGACCGGTGACGCCGCATCGTTGGGATCGTAGGCGCTCTGCCCGAGCACGGCCTCGCGGATCACGCGCGCCGCCTCGAGCAGCAGCCGGTCGCGGTCCTGCAACGCTTCGGGGCCGACGAGACTCGCGATCTCGCGCAGCTCGCGGTCGCGCTGCAGCAGCTCCAGAGTCCGCCGCCGCAGGGCCGGCCACTCGGCGCCGACGCGCGCGGTGAACCACGGGGCCAGCGCGTCGGCGTGCAGACTGTAGCTCGTTTCCCAGTCGACGGCGGGAAACTGCCGCTGGTGGGCGAGCCCGGCGTCGAGCGCCCAGAGCGCCCCCGCTACGCGCAGCGACGCCTGCGTCACCGGCTCGGAGAAGTCCCCTCCGGGCGGCGAGACGGCGCTGATCACGGTGAGGGCGCCGCTCCGCTGCGGCGTTCCCAGAACGCTCACGGACCCCGCGCGCTCGTAGAACGCCCCCAGCCGGTTGCCGAGATAGGTGGGATATCCCTCTTCGCCGGGCATCTCCTGCAGGCGCGCCCCGATCTCGCGCAACGCCTCGGCCCAGCGCGACAGGCTGTCGGCCATCAAGGCCACGCGGTATCCCATGTCGCGGTAGAACTCGGCGATCGTGATCCCGACGTACACCGAGGCCTCGCGCGCCGCGACCGGCATGTTCGAAGTGTTGACGACGAGTACGGTGCGCTCCATCAGGGAGCGGCCGGTGGCCGGATCCACGAGGCGTGGGAACTCCTCCAGCACTTCCGCCATCTCGTTCCCGCGCTCGCCGCACCCGACGTAGACGATCACGTCCGCCGCGCCATACTTGGCGAGCGACTGCTCGATGACCGTCTTGCCGGTGCCGAATCCCCCCGGCACGGCGACGCTTCCCCCTTCGGCCACGGGAAAAAGGAAGTCGAACACCCGCTGTCCGGTGACGAACGGCTGTTGCGCGGCGAGCCGCCGGGCCACCGGCCGCGGCTGGCGCACCGGCCACTCCTGCGAGAGCAGCAGCGGGGCGCCGCCTTCCAGGCGGGCGACGGGATCGGCGACGGTGAAGTCCCCGCCTGCGATCTGGGCGAGGACGCCGGTCATCCCCGGCGGCACCATCACGCGATGCGTGAATCCCGGCCGCTCCTCGATCGTGCCCAGAACGTCGCCGCCCGAGACCCGCGATCCGGCCGTGAGCGCCGGGACGAACGTCCATCGCTTGGTGGGATCGAGCGCCTCGGCGTGCGCCCCCGGAGCGATGAAATCGCCCGTGATCTCGGCCACCTGCCTGAGTGGCCGGCCCACGCCGTCCAGCACCGAACCCAGGAGCCCCGGGCCCAAGCGCAGGGTCAGGGCGCGACCGGTGAGCGCGACCGGCTCCCCCACCCGCAGACCGTTCGTGTCTTCGTAGACCTGCACCGTCCCGCGCTCGCCCGTGATGCGGATCACCTCCCCGAGCAGCCCCCGCTCGCCGACGCGGACCAGCTCGTAGAGGGACGCGTCCCGCATCGGCGCCGCTTCCGCCAAGGCGCCGCTCACCCGGATGATGCGGGCGGTTTGGGGGGGGCCGCTCACCGCAACCTCACGCGGTAGCCGATCACCTGTCGCAGCAGCTCCACGATGTAGGCCTCCGCCGATTCCTCCCGCCCAGCCCATGCCGGGCCAGGGAACGGGACGATCATCGGCAGCGGGCGGCGACCCAGCTGGCGTCGCACTTCTTCCGGGAGGCGGTCGTAGAACGCGGACTCCACGAGCGCCACGCCCACTTCCGGTTGCCCGAGGAGGTCCCGGATCCGCGCCGCGCCCGCCTCCGGTGTGTCTGCGGCCAGCGGCTTGAGGCCCGCCAGCGCGAATCCCGAGGCCACAGCCGGTCGGCTCACCACGCGCACCTCGTAGCTCACGGGGTGGTCACCAGGGCTTCGGTCACGGCGCTCGCGGGCGCGCCGAGGGCGACGCCCCAGATGATCCGCTGCAGGTCGAGGACAAGGGCGCGCAGACGCAGGAAGGCGAGCAGCACGGGCACAACGCCGAGCGGCGACAGCCGCTGCAGGCGGCGGAGCCGCGCGATGCGGGCGGCGAGGAGCGCTTCCTCGAGGGGCTCGGCGCTGCGGCGTCGCAGCGCATCGGCGTAGCGCATCCGCCCGAACGCGGCGGCGAGCCGGTTGGCGGCCAGGCCGGGCTCACCACACGCCACGGCCTCCTCGAAATCCTGGATCGATACGCGGGCTCCGCCAGGGAGGAACCATTGCTTGGGAACCATGTCCTTGGCGTCTCCCGCGCCCGAGAGCACGATCGCGGCGGCGACATTCTCGAGGTCGATCGACTCGGCGGCATACGTCCGCAGGATGCCGCCCGCGCGCCGCGAGGTCTTCAGGATCCGCGCGGCGAAGCTTCGCGCGAGGGTGAGCTCGAGCCTGGCGAGATCGGGGTGGGCCGTCGCGGCGAGCGGGAGCAGGGGGGAGCCGTACGGATTACGCCAGGCGACGAGGAGCGTCGCGACGGCGGCGGGCGTCGGCTGGCGGGCCAGCTCGCTCAGGGCTCGCTCCGGGAGCGCCGGGGTGGGAATCAGCCCGGCCAGACGCTGCTCCGCGGCGACGCCCTGCACCGCCCCGCGCAGGATCGCGCGCAGGCTACGACGATCTTCCTCTTCGAACAGCACCGCGAGCGGCTCGGCACGGGGACCGGCCCACCGCGCGAGCACCGCCGTGAACGCCGCCGCCCAGCGCCGCGCCGCCAGCTCCAGGGCGGCGGGAGCCGCCGCTCCTGTCTCTTCCTCTATAATGAACCCCACCCGCCGCAGTTCCGCGGCGAGGCTCGCCAGGTCGGGGGAGCGAGCAAGGGTGTCGAGCTGTCCGGCCGTCAGCAGGTGGGTGGAAAGACCGCGGGAGCGCGCGTTCAGGTCATCCCACACGGGACTCACGAGGCCGCCTCGAGCCAGCCGAGCGCGGCCAGCATGAGCGGCGCCCGGTCCCGGGCGTACCGCGCTTCGAGGGTCCCGTCGATCTCCACCCTGCCGTCCGTCGTGTCGACGCGGAACCCGGACCCCACGGTTGGATCCGAAGCGACGGACGTCCCGGGCCGCGCACGGACCAGGTCCCGCACGGCGGACGTGAGCGAAGGGCTGCAACGGATTTCGACCGGGGAGTCGCCGACGTCGGACAATGCCTCTCGCAGCGCCGCCACGAAGGTAGGCCGGTATTCGTCCCGGGTGACGGCCTCGGGGAGCAACCGTCGTACCGCCTGATCCACCCGGCCGAGGAGCTGGGCCTGCGCCTCGAGCACCTGCGCCCGGGCCGCGCGGCGGGCGCGAGCGAGGTCGCGTTCCAGCTCCCCTCGGCGCGCAGCTTCGGTGACCGCGCGCGCCGCGCTGCGGCGGAGGGCGAGGCGGGCCTCGGTGGCCGACGTGACACGCTCGGCGTCGGCGCGCGCAGCGTCGAGGAGCGCGTCCTTTTGCGCCCCGGCGTCGCGCTCCAGCGCCGCCAAGAGATCGGAAAGCGGCACCCGCTGCTCCCGGTCAGGTGGCGCCGCGCAACAGAATCACCACCGCCACGACGAACCCGAGAATGACCATCGTCTCGGGGATCGCGATCATCAGAATGGCGGTAGTGGAGAGCTCGGGCTTTTCCGCCATCGAGGCGGCGATCGCCGGGCCGATGCGCGATTGCGCCCACGCGGTGGCGAGCGCCGGAATCGCGACCGCCAAGGCCGCCGCCAGGGTCACCAGCACGACTCCCATGACTGCTCCTTTCCCGCGTCTTACGAGCGGGACCAATGCCCGAACGGCTGATAGCGGACGCCGCCCGGGCTGTAGAACTTCCCGAAAAACTCGACGTAATGCAGACGCAGGGCATGGATGGTGGGCGTAAACAGCGCGATGGCGAAGTTCACGAGATGGAACAGCAGGGCGAACAGGACACCCACCGCCACGCTGCCGATGGCCCCCACCATCCGGTTCGCGACCACGGCGAGCATCACCGAGGCCACCCCGAGCGCCATGATACGGGCGTAGGACAGAATGTTGCCGACGGTCGAAAGCAGTTCGATCGGCGCCACCAGGCCCTCCAGCACGATGAGCACCGGGAACGCGATGAGCAGTCCCACGACTGCTGGGGTGAAGAACGCGTGCGGCAGGACCTCCGCGGCCGCCAGCAGCGCCAGCACGATCAGAACGACCATCAGGAGCGACACTCCTCGGCCCGCCGCCTGCCGCGGATGGCGGTGCATGGCGCTGATCGCGCCGAGGCCGAGCCCGATCAGAACGTGCACGACGCCGAGGGCGATGGCGAGCAGGAGGAAGGGAATCATCGCCTGCTCGCGATTCAGCACGAGCGGTTGGAGCCCGATGAGCCTCCGCCCCAGGTCACCGAAGAACTCGCCGTACAGGAATCCGCCGATGATGGTGAATAGCGCGCAGGGACCGCTCATCTCGGCCACGTTGCGCCACACGGTGCCCGGTTTGGAGCGGCGATGCAGTATCAGCCCGAGGGCGGCAAGCAGCAGGCCGTAACCGATGTCGCCGACGATGATGCCGAAAAACGCGGGGAAGAACACCGCGACGAACGGGGTCGGGTCGATGGTGCCGTACTGCGGCAGCGGCATCAGGCGCACGACGGTCTCGAACGGCCGGAACAGCCGGGGGTTCGAGAGGACGACCGGCGCTTCCTCCGACGCCCATTCCTCCTGCGACATCACGCTCACCACGACCGATGCGCCGAACTCGCGCGCGAGTGCGGTGTCGAGTCGGGGGCGGGCCGCCGCCGGCACCCATCCCTCCAGGACAAAGGCCCGCGGCGTGACGCCCGAGAGCGGGAGCGCTTCGAGGCCGCGCAGCCGGTCGTGAATCGCGGCGCGCGCCGACACGAGCTCACCGAGGTGGCGTCGCGCCAGGTCCGCGCGGTGGGCCACGATCTCGGCCAGCTCCGCCGGAATCTCTCCCAGACGTGCCAGCATCTTCGGCAGCGCCTGGCTCAACGCCCCGCCCCCGTAGGCGGCGGGCACCGGGATCTCCTGGACGTTGGCCTCCAGCAGGAGCCGCTCCACCCGCCCCGCGGCGGTCGCGGAGACGACGACGAGCACGGCCGTCTCACCGGTGGGCAGCGGCTGGGTAAAGAGCTGGTATTCCGCGCCGATCGCGGCGGTGAGGCTCGCCTTCAGTTTGGCGAGCGCCCCCGCGTCGCCGCCGCGCAGCAGCACGTGGTACATCGAGGCGTTGGGCCACCGCTGCTCGCTCTCGAGCAGCGCCCGGAACGCCGAGAAGAAGTGCTCGTACTTGAGAATCAGCGCCCGTTCTTCCTCGCGGGCCGCGGCGCGTGTTTTGAGCTCGGTCAGCTCCCGGCGCAACCGGCCGGCCAGGCGGGCCCAGCGAGCCAGCAGTCCCGTTTCAATGCCGGCCGGCGGACGCGGGGGGGGAGCGGCGCCCGCTCCAAACTCCCCGATCACGAACTCGAGATCGTCCAGCACCTGCAGCAGGTGTCGTCGTTCACGATCCTGCGCTGGAGAGAGCTGCAAGTGATCGAGCGGTATCCCGGCCTCCGGTGCCGCCAGGTGGAGCAGGCTCAGGTCCTGGAGCGCACGAAGCACGTCCGCCAGCCGGTCCCGCGGACCCATGATCCGGACCTTCGCCATGGCGATGATCATGGCTCGAGCAGCTTCGCCACGAGGCGGGCGGCCACCTCCTGCATCCGCGTCTCGTCGAGCCCTTCATAACGCGCTACCGCCTGGCGGGCGGCGGCGGCGATTTCCGCTTCTCGCCGCCGCCGCTCGCCCTGAAGCTCGGCGGCAAGGCCCTCCTCCGCCGCGGCCAGGGACGCCCCGATTTCCGCCTCCCGCCGCTCCGCGCTCTGCGTCGCGGCGGCGCGCAACGCGGCCGCTTCCGCCCGGGCGGCCTGCAGCTGCCCTTCGAGCCGCTGCTCCGTTTCCAAGAGGAGCGTCAGATCGCCCGGATCGACCACGGGGCGCGGGCCAGGTGACCGATACGACATACCCGCCTCTCACGAATCGCCCCGAATCTTCGCCCCGTCATCCCCGAACGGCCGTGAAGCGACTATAAAGGTCTCTTCACAAACTCTTTCGGTGGCCTAGCGACTCCCTGCCGTAGCGTGTCCCCTAGCCTCTTTCCGGGGAGCACTCCTCATGTACCTGCCTGCTGCGCACCCGTGGTGCGATGGTGACACCCTTCCGGCTTACCTCGAACGCCGCGGGGTCACCCGACGAGAGTTCATGACGTTCTGCGGAGAAATGGCGGCCATTCTCGGCCTGGGCTCCCTGGCGACTCCCCGGATCGCCAAAGCGCTCTCCGCTGTGAAGCGGCCGACGGTGATCTGGCTGCAGCTCCAGGAGTGCACCGGCTGCGTCGAGAGCGTGCTGCGCACTTCCGATCCCACGATCGGCGATCTGGTGCTCGATGTCGTCTCCCTCGATTACCAGCACACGCTGATGGCGGGCGCGGGGAGCGCAGTCGAGCGCGCCCTGGCCGATTCGATCGCGAAGAACAAGGGCGAATATCTGCTCGTCGTGACGGGTTCGGTGCCGAAGAACGACAACGGCATTTACTGCACGATCGGCGGCAAGACGGCCCAGAGCATTCTCGAGGACACGGCCAGAGGCGCGAAGGCGGTCATCGCGATCGGCGCCTGCGCCCATTGGGGCAACATCCAGGCGGCGCGGCCCAATCCGACCGGCGCGGTCGGCGTCTCGGAGATCGTCAAGGACAAGCCGGTGGTGAACATCGCCGGCTGCCCGCCGATCGCGAACGTCGTGACGGCGACGATCGTCCATCTGCTCACCTTCGGCCGGCCCCCCGCGCTCGACTACGACGGGCGGCCGATGTTCGCCTACGGAAAGCGGATTCACGATCAATGCTCGCGCCGGGCGCACTTCGACGCGGGGCAGTACGTCGAGAACTTCGACGACGAAGGGGCGCGCAAAGGCTGGTGCCTCTACCATGTGGGCTGCAAGGGTCCGGCGACGTTCTCTCCCTGCCCGATCTTTCTGTGGAACGAAGGCACCAGCTGGCCGATCGGCGCCGGACATCCGTGCCTCGGCTGCACCGAGCGCGGATTCTGGGACACGATGACGCCGTTCTACGGCCGCCTCCCCAACGTGGGCGGCTTCCCGGTGGAGCGGACCGCGGACACGATCGGCCTCGGCCTGGCGGTCGGCGCGGTCGCGGGTGTCGCGGCGCACGCGATCGCCACCGGTGTCCATCAACGTCGCAAGCTTCCCGTGATCGAGCAGCCCCCGACGGGGCAGGAGGGTGGCCGTGGCAGTCACTAAGGTCGTCGTCGATCCGATCAGCCGGATCGAGGGTCACCTCCGCATCGAAGCCCAGGCGGAGGGCGGCAAGATCAAGAAAGCATGGGCGACGTCCACCCAGTTCCGGGGAATCGAGATCATCATGCAGGGCCGCGATCCCCGCGATGCGTGGGCGTTCACGCAGCGGATCTGCGGTGTCTGCACCGTGGTGCATGCCGTGGCGTCGTGCCGGGCCGTGGAAGACGCGCTCGGCATCACGATTCCGGCGAACGCCAACCTGATCCGGAACCTGGTCCACGGGATGCAATTCGTGCAGGACCACGTGATCCACTTCTACCACCTGCACGCGCTGGACTGGGTGGACGTGGTGAGCGCGCTCCAGGCCAAGCCGGCCGACACGGCGGCTCTCGCCAAGAAGCTCTCCCCCTGGCCCAACAATTCCGAGACGTACTTCGCGGAAGTGCAGAACCGGCTCAAGACGTTCGTGTCGAGCGGCCAGCTCGGCATCTTCACGAACGGGTACTGGGGCCACCCCGCGTACAAGCTCCCGCCGGCGGCGAATCTCATGGCGGTGGCGCACTACCTGGAAGCCCTCGACTGGCAGCGGGACGTCATCCGCCTGCACACGATCTTCGGCGGGAAGAACCCCCACCCGAATTTCCTGGTGGGCGGGATGGCCTCCGCCATCAACCTCGACGGCACCGCGACGATCAACGCGGCGCGGCTGGTGGACGTCAAGGACATGATCGACCGGGCCAAACGGTTCGTGGAGCAGGTGTATTGGCCCGATCTCGTCGCAATCGCGAGCTTCTACAAGGATTGGGGCGCGATCGGCGGGGGCACGGGGAACTACATGAGCTACGGCGAATTCCCCGAGGCCGGGGTGAAGGACTACGACAAGCTGTACTTCCCCCGCGGCATTGTCCTCAATAAGGACCTGTCCAAGGTCCACCCGATGGATGAGAAGCTGATCAAGGAATACATCACCAGCTCCTGGTACGAGTATTCCAAGGGCGACGATGCCGGGCTTCACCCCTATGAAGGGGAGACCAAGGCCAAGTATTCCGGCCCTCCGACGCCCTGGACCTACCTCCAGGACCAGACCAAGTATTCATGGATGAAGTCCCCGCGCTACGACGGCCACAGCATGGAAGTGGGGCCGCTCGCCCGCATGCTGGTCGCCTACGCCTCGGGACACAAGGAAGTGAAGGAACTGGTCGGGCAGGTGCTCACCACGCTCAACGTCCCGGCGGGAGTCCTGTTCTCGACGCTGGGCCGCACGGCCGCGCGCGGCATGGAAACCATGCTGCTGGCCAACAAGCTGGAAGGATGGTACGGCCAGCTCGTCGACCGGATCAAGAGCGGTGACACGCAGACCTTCACCAAGGACAAGTGGGATCCGTCGACCTGGCCCGCCAAGACGCAAGGGTTCGGGTATCTCGACGCGCCCCGCGGCGCGCTCGGTCACTGGGTCCAGATCGAAGAGGGTAAGATCGCGCGGTACCAGTGCGTCGTGCCGAGCACCTGGAACTGCTCGCCGCGGGACAAGCAGGGGCAGACGGGGCCGTACGAGGCCGCGCTGATGGACAACCACCCCTTGGTCGATCCCGAGCGTCCGATCGAAATTCTCCGCACGATCCACTCGTTCGATCCATGCATGGCTTGCGGCGTGCACGTCCTCGACGCGACCGGGGCGGAGGTCACCAGCGTGAGGGTGCAATGAGCGCCCCGGTCAAGGGGGGCGC
>Ga0335085_10000969_pt1 | contig 68623 bp, 57 predicted proteins | sample Lox_Sample_45_FD_206712 | JGI IMG/M metagenome (GOLD analysis project Ga0335085, IMG submission 206712) | Soil microbial communities from Loxahatchee National Wildlife Refuge, Florida, United States - Lox_Sample_4.5 | ecosystem: Environmental > Terrestrial > Soil > Wetlands | place: USA... | reverse complement strand
AAAATAAAAGACGAGTTGGGCTGGAGACCCCTGATCTCTTTAGAAGACGGTCTCCGCCAGACCATTGACTGGTACAAGAATGCTGGGCCTTGGCTCGCCGGCGTTCGTTGCGGCGAATATCTCAACTTCTATGAGAAATATTACGTGAATCGTGAGCACTCCCTTCACGCAATTGCCAGTGCCGGGCCAATCGCTTCGGAATAAATTTTATAGGACCCCGCTCTCGCGTGGTGATCAAGACTTGTGAGCTATCGAGCTTCGGGGTCAATGCAACGAATCGAAACACCGCTTCCGGGCGTGATTGAGCTTCGACCGATTGTTCATCGCGATGCGCGCGGCTTTTTTGTAGAAACTTACCACCAAGCGAAGTTTGCCAGCCTCGGCATCATGGACACTTTCCTTCAAGACAATCACTCCCGCTCTGTCAAAGGCACGCTCCGAGGCCTTCACTACCAACTGCATCAACCACAAGCGAAGCTTTGCCGCGTCGTGGAAGGCGAAGCCTTGGATGTTGCTGTCGACATTCGTTTGGGCTCACCACACTTCGGGGAATGGACAAGCGTGCTTCTGTCCTCTGAATATCAAAATCAGATTTACGTTCCGGTTGGTTTCGCACACGGCTTCCTGGCGCTCTCGGAAACGGTGCAATTCCTTTACAAGTGCAGTGATTTCTACAATCCCGGGGACGAGCATGGCATCGCCTGGAACGATCCCGATCTAGATATAAAATGGGGCGTTGCGGAGCCGATCATTTCGACGAGAGACGCACAGTATCCAGTGCTTGCCCAAGTTCCTCGCGAATTTCTTCCGGAATATAGGGCGAAATGAAGCCGGTCATATTGTTGACTGGGAAGAGCGGCCAAGTTGGTAGGGAAATGTTGCCGCTTTTGGCCCAATTGGGCGAGGTGGTCGCGTTGGGCCGCGATCAGCTCGACCTTTCGAAACCCGATGACATCCGGCGAAAACTCCGAGAGGTGCGACCTCAGCTTATCGTCAGTGCCGCCGCATACACGGCAGTGGATCGCGCTGAAACGGATGAATCGATGGCGCATGTGGTTAACGCAGAAGCCCCTGAATTGATGGCTGGGGAAGCGAAAAGAATCGGTGCGGTGCTTCTGCATTACTCGACTGATTATGTCTTCGACGGAACCAAGAACTCCCCCTACGATGAAGGAGATTCCACGAACCCTATAAACGTTTACGGGAAGAGCAAATTGGCAGGTGAACAGGCGATTCGCTCCTCAGGAGTGCCTTACCTGATTTTTCGCACAGCTTGGGTGTACGCTACGCAAGGAAAAAATTTCCTTCTAACGATCTTGCGTCTTGCAACGGAGCGAGAGGAGTTAAGAATTGTAAGCGATCAAGTCGGCTCTCCAACTTGTGCGTCGGAACTAGCGACTACGACTTGCAAGATTCTCGCTGGAATAGCCGAGCGGAATCGCGGGCAGTTTAATTTTTCAGACGTTAGCGGGACCTATCACATAACGGCCGCTGGCCAAACCACTTGGTACGACTTCGCGAAGGCCATCCTCAAGGAAGCGGGAGCCTCGCCACGCCCTGAAGGTTGGCTTGCGGAGGCCACTAATGGGCGCCCATTGATCGCTCGGCGCGTAATCCCCATCTCCACGGAAGAGTTTCGTTCTCCCACGCGCCGCCCTGCCTACTCAGTTCTTTCAAACTCCCGCCTGACGCAGACGTTTGGTGTTTCGCTGCCCGATTGGCATGTCCAACTGAAACGGCGTTTTGTCTTCGATAGCACCGCAGCCAATAGCGCTGCGGGCTGCGGTGCCAAGTAGAGCGGACTTAAGCCACCCTTTTCTCGGTTTTATTTTTTCGCCCAGCACCAGTCCGACGCTCCGAACGATCCCCTATAGCTGCTCCACACTTCCCCTGTGATTCCTTCCGCTCGGTTATTCACACACTGCCTTCCGTCTTTTCTTCTTTTGTGTCCCGAATTTCTGTTCCGGAACATCTGGCACGCCGTTCACGGCGAATTGCGAGTTCAATTTGAGCCTCGGTCGTTTACGGTTCGCTCAGCCATTTGCCGATAGGAAGAGTGCACGGTACGGAATCTATGCGCGCGGTGGAAGGTCCCAGCATTGAAGAATAGAGAAGCGCAATCGAAGGATCTCCTTATCTATTTAAGTGCATACGGTTCCAGCGCCAGGCTATTTGAGCCATCGTCTGGATATTCGTTTGTCGACAGGTTCGAAGTCGAGACCAACCCGAGAACGAAACTGCTCAGATTCCGTTTGAAGCGGCCAGATAGAATTAAGGTTCAATCGCAGACTCAAATTCGAGAACGATTCGAGAGCAAAACCCTCAAAACGCGCGCCAAAAAGGGCGGAGGTTCAATTATGGGTTCAAATTCGAGAACACATCGAGAACAAAACCCCCAAAATAGGCCCAAAATCGTGATCCATGACGCAGCAAGAAGCTAGAAGAATCAACAACATAACTTTTCTCAAAACTCCCGTTGGTCCCAGATTCAAATCCTGACGGCCCCACCTAACCCAGGTACCTCCTCCGTCAGGCTCGCTTGGGGCGACCCACACTCAACCGAGTTGCGACAGGTGTTTTGCTTGCGTGGTTCCTCCCCCGCCGCGCCTCGGCGCTCAACCACTACTTAAGAGATTGTTCCTCATTTTCTTCGGCCGATTGTTCAAGGAAGTTGAGTGCTCAACTTTTCGTAGATCGCTTTTGCGTCCGCTAGCCTTTTCAGCACGTAGGCTTTTTCGGTAGGAGAATTCCAGTCGGGGTAGTGGGAAGTCACATCAATGGTCCGGCCAATCCAAGCCATGAAATATCTGGCGTCCTCCGGTGAACGCGCCGGCTTGCCGGCAATCGTCACGTATATCGGGCTCGTCGTCGCATAAACGTATTTATCCAGAACTGGATACTCGTCATGATCGCTCGATGCGCGCAGCACGCACCATCCGCTTTCTTTTATAGGAAGCGTGCCCGTAACGTCCGCGGAACCGCGTGTCCCCTCGAGTTTCATTGTCGCCGCGATTCGGCCATTGCAAACCACTTCAAAGTGGTCCACTGGCACAATCGACCGAAGTGTCGCTGTGAATGGCACAACCGCCGGCGCGCTATCGAATTTCAGTTCGTCCCCCACCTGCCGTCCGCCTAATGTGAATTCGACCAGCGGCCCGTTCGTCGCAAAAGTTCTCCCTTCCTTCAATCCTTCCTTCCAGGAATCCACCGTGGGTGGCAGTTCAGCCACTCGCACATACACGCGGTCAAAACCTACATGGCCACGAATCGGAGCCGCATAATCCGCCGTTGCGTCGGTTCCGCCGCCAGCCGGCAGCCTGAATCCCAGATTGAGCAGTTTGTACCACACGTCTGCCGTCGAACGGTGGTCGCTAAATCCCACAATCTCCATGTAATCCAATTTACCCAGCGCGACATCCACGGGAAGCTCGTCCATAATCTTTTGCGGCGGATTCGCGAACGGATCGGGCACTTCATCGAACGGGTGAACCGCCCCAACCAGCGCACCTTGCAGATGCGCCATGTCGTACACGTCCGCATTCATTGGATACAGACTTGCCGCTGCCGTGTTTGGATAACCCGCATATCCAGGTAAGAGAAGTGGCCCTTTCAGATCAATGATTCCGCGGTGGCCCCAATAGCTCGTGTGGAACTCCTGTCCATTGATGATCACCACACTGCTTTCGTCAAATCTTTCCTGGTTTTCTCCAACGCTGGCGACGTCCGGAAATCGCTGCTCCTTGTTCACGACGAGATTGTTGATGACCCGCAAGTCTTCCGCCTTTGCCTGCTCCGCCAGACGCTCCATGATGTCCTGATAGGTGCCACCATAATTCATGTGTACGTGCAGATCCGCGCTGATCCAGTTCTTTGCATCGGGCAACGCATCGTCAAGCAGCGCCAGTTTGATTTCGACCCGGTTCAAATCTCCCCGGTGCACTTCGACAGTTTCCGAAAAGGGCTTGTATGCAAACCCCTTTGTAACTTCGATCTTGATCTTGCCTTCGGGAACAACGATGTTTTCTCTGTCTGTCAGGTGAAAATAGTGGGCCTCGAAGGGCTGCTTGCTCCGGTCGAATCCATCATCCGCGTGCACCCATGCCGAAGGGGGAGCCCAGAATCTTCCGCTTTCATCGGTTACTGAAACGCGCGCCGGCGTGTCCGCTCCGCTGCCGTCGGCCACGTGCAACTCCAGCGTGGCTCGCCAATTCACATAATTCCTTTGCCCGATTTTCAAATCTCCCGATGGGCCACCGGGTACACTCTGAAACTCGATGCGTGTCCCCTCTCCGCCACCGTAATTGGTGATAAACGCAAGCGTCTTTCCGTCCGGCGACCAACGCACATTCGTACTGTCCCAGTTGTTATACGTCAGCGGAAATGCATCGCCTCCACTCGCCGGCATCAGCCACAAGTTGTGCCACTGGCCACCGAGGTACGAGCTGTACACCATCCTAGATCCGTCCGGCGAAAAGTCCGGCCGCGCTCTCCAGTTGGTCTCTTCGTAATGAATTTCGCGCGCTTCTGCTCCCTGTTCTGCTTTCATTTTCCAGAAGCCGCCGGTTCCATGAATATGCCCGCGATTCGAGATAAATAAAATCTCCTTTCCGTCGCGAGTCCATACCGGGTTGATTTCCATATCAAACTGGCTGTAATAGTAGCGTGGCAGATCGCTTTTTGTTTCCCCGGTGAGCCGCACTACGTTCTCGGGTTTCCCGTCACTTACCTCGGCACGAAAAATATGAAATCGCTTGTGATACGAAGTCGAAACAAAAACAATACGTTTTCCGTCAGGCGACCAACGCGGCTCGACGTTTACTGCGCCACCGCTCGTCAACTGCTGCGATTTTCCGGACTCCAGATCCAGCAGCCACAATTCCATCGCATCTTTCTGATAGGAAACGTAGACGATGCTTTTTCCGTCGGGCGACCAATCCGGTTGGTAATCGTATCCCGGACCATCCGTGAGCTGCTGCGCCACCGTTGAGTCAATTTTCTGGCGCCAGAGCGAGCCCGCCATCGAATAGACCAATTCTTGCGAATCCGGCGACCAGGCCACGCTGCTGGGGCCGCTGGTTAATTGTGGCAAATACATTTCGCGGAAATAATAAGGATGCGGAAGGTCGATTTGCGGAAGAACGGGCTCGCGTTGCGCCGCAGCGGGTGAAACCGCGACGATCAGCGCAGCGAAAACGAGCAAACCTCTCTTAAACACGTCAGGCCAGGCCCGCTTTGGAAAGAGGCAGTTCGCGGATGCGCTTGCCGGTAGCGGCAAAAATGGCATTGCATAGCGCGGGCGCGAACGCGGGCAGGCCCGGCTCGCCGACGCCCCCAGGAGGCGCGTCGTTCTCGACGATGTGGACGTGAATTTCGCGTGGCGCGGTGTTCATACGCGCCATCGGGAAGCTGTCAAAATTCGATTGGTCAATCGCTCCGTTCGTCGCCGTGATAGAACCATAGAACGCGATACTCGTTCCCATCACCGCCGCGCCCTCAAACTGATTCCGGACCATATCCGGGTTTACGACCGTTCCGGCATCAAGAGCGGAGTCCACGCGATCGACACGCACCCGGCCCGCTTCATCGAGGTGCATCTGGACGACGGAAGCGGCGTAGGTCAGAAAGCTCCGATGGAAAGCGATGCCCATTCCCGCGCCATTGCCGGATTTCTTCTTGCCCCATCCTGATTTTTCGGCGGCCAGTTCGACGACGCGCTTGAATCGTGCCGTGTCAATTGGATACTGCCCGTAGTCCTGGCCGTAATTTGTGTAATCCTTCGGAAGTTCGCTCTTCGAAATGATGCGATCCGGTCCCAAAAGCTGGAGCGCGTACTCGACGGGATCTTTTCCGGCCGCGTAAGCAAGCTCATCCGTGAAGGACTGAATGCCGAACGCATGATAAATATTAGCCACGGAGCGCAGCCACCCGATGCGCACATGCGCCGTAGCCGGGCCGTTTTCGGAACGCTGGTTCGGAATGGCGTAGGGTAGATCGCTGAAGCCGAGCCCAAGCTCATCCGGAGCTGAATACACGGCGCTGGCGTCAAACGTTGATCCGATCGGCGGAAACACCGTCCGCTGAAGCCACGCGAATGGTTTACCGTCCTCGCCGAGCGCCGCTTTCATATACATCGCCGAGACGGAATGGTACGTATCGAATTTGATGTCGTCCTCGCGGCTCCAAACCACTTTTACAGGTTTGCCTGTTTTTTTCGACAGTACAGCGGCTTCGACGGCAAAATCGGGGAACGACTTCCGGCCAAACGCGCCGCCCAGGAGCGTGACGTGCACCGTCACGTCTTCCTTTTTCGCGCCGACGGCCGCCGCAATGGCATCTCGCGCGCCCACTGGACTTTGCGTAGGAGCCCACGCTTCCACTCTTCCCTCGCGGTAGACGGCCAGCGCTGCGGGCGGTTCCATGGGTGCGTGTGCAAGGAGCGGAGCATAGTACTCGGCCTCGACAATCTTGCCGCCCTTCGCAAACACAGCATCTACGTCACCGATTTCGCGGACGATCTTTCCAGGCTTGCGCGCCGTTTCCTGCAACTCCTTTTTATATGGATCCGAATTGAAATCCGCGTGCGAGCTGTTGTCCCACTCGACCTTCAGCTTTTTCTTGCCCTGAAAAACGGCCCAAGTGCTATCGCCAAGGACGGCGACGCCGCCGAGCGCCTGGAAAAGAACCGGTGGCTTGAAGGTGTCGATGGTTTGCGTTTGGCTGACGCCGGCTACTTTCAACGCTTCCGAATCGTCCAGCGATTTCACGGTGCTGCCGAGCACGGGCGGGTGCGCGACGCTTGCGTAGAGCATGCCGGGCATGCGCGCGTCCTGGCCATACTTGGCTTTGCCGGTGCACATGTCGGTCAAGTCATAACCCGGGGCGGGTTTGCCGATGTAGCGCCAGGCGCTGCGGGGCTTCAACTTCAGTTCTTCCTGCTTCGGGACTGGAAGCTTCGAGGCCGCTGTGGCCAGTTCGCCGTACGGAAGCGTTTTTCCGGACGATTTGTGAAACACATGATGCAAATGCGTCGAGCATTGCGCTTCCGGCACGCCCCACTGCTTCGCCGCTGCCCGCATGAGCATCAGACGCGCCGTGGCGCCCGCTTCGCGCAGCGGTATAAAAAAGCTGACCACGGAGTGCGAGCCGTCGGTATCCTGGTCGCCGTATTTTTCGCTGCCGATGGCCTGCACGACCTTCACGCGCGACCAGTCCGCATCCAATTCATCGGCCAGGATGCGCGGCAAGGAAGTCCGCACGCCATTCCCCATTTCCGAGCGATGCGCAACGATATAGACCGTTCCATCCGTATCGAGCGCCAGATAGACACTCGGGCTTAGCGGGGCCTCATCCGCCGGAGGAAATGGATCGCCCGCGTTTCGGGCGGCTCCTGCGGCAAAGAGTCGCTCCGGCGCTACGGAGACGCCTAGCACAAAGGCCCCAGCGGTCAGCATGCCTTTCAGAAAATCCCTACGGCTGTTTACGCACTCGCGCTCATCCTTGAAGATGTTTTCAATGTGGATCATGGAGCCTCCGCGTGGTGCTCGAAATCCCCGGCACTTTCTTGCTGCAACATCGTACTGCTAATCCTGGCCGTCTCAAATGCGCGAGGCTAAGACTCGGGCCAGGCGCCGATGGCGCGGCGCAAATCCACGAGTTGGCCTAGATGATAAGAGTTGTGATCCGCGAGTAAGAGCGCTTCGCGCAAAATGGTTTGGCCCTGTCCGTGCCTGATTCTAGCGAACAGATCGGTGCGCGGGTTTTGCACCAGACGGACCATCTCCTGCAGATCCCGTTGAAACGCCGCCACGCTATCGCCCCAGGCCTTCTCATTCGGAGGCATGGGTGTTTTCGGCCAGTAGCCGTCCGGGAAATTCGGAGAGACGTGTTTCGGGTTCCGGCTGAACTCGAGGATATCCCATTGCGCGAGACGCGTGTGTTCGAGCAACTGCCAGCCGGTGTGCGGAAGGGCATTCGCAAAGGTCCCAAATTTTGAAGGGGGAAAGTCATCCAGTGCATCCATGAAGTGGACGTGAGCGCCGCCGCCCTTCAATAAATAGACCAACTGCTCGCGTAGCGCGGCGTCGGCATTTTGAGGCGGTTTCCTCGAAACCTTTTTCGCCGTTTTCACCCGTGATTTTTTCTTTTTCATGCTTGCTTTTCCGAGATGAGCACCTGCTGAGGCATTCCCACCACAGCGTGCAAAGTCGTGTTTGCAAAACCCGCATTCCCAAACATTTTTTCGTATTCGGACAGCGTGTAGGCGTCGCCGGCGTCGGTCCCGACAAGCATGTTAACGCTGAATGCCGCGGCCGCGGGCGGCGTGACGCGATCTTCGTTGGGAACAAATTCGAGAGTAATGGCTTTTCCGCCGGGTTTGAGTGCTGCGTGGACGCGGCGCATCAGCTTCTCGCAAGTGGGCTGATCGAAATGGTGGAAGATATTCGTCAGAAGAACGAAATCGTATCCGCTGCCCAAATCCGCATCAAAAGCGCTTCCCGGACGCGGGGTGTATCGCGCGGAAACACCTGCTTTTTCCGCGTTCTCCGTGGCGACGGCCAGCACGGACGGCCAGTCCACGGCAACGATTTGCGCATTGGGATTTTTTCTGGCAACAGTGATTCCGTAATTGCCGTGCCCAGCGGCGATATCCAGCACTTTGCAAGGTTTGCCTTCCGCGGCACCGATCATTTCCGAGATAAAGTTCGCGGCCGGAATTGTCAAGGGCGCCATCGATCTTGCGAATGCCACCCAAACTTCGTCCTGCGGCTTCGAATTGTCCCCCTGCACTCCTGCCGTTCCGCCCTTGCGCACGGCTGCGGTCAACGCTTCCACGTTTTTCTTGTGCCAGGGACTGGCAAGAAATCCAGTCACGCTGCAGAGACAAGCGGGCGAGCGGCGGTCGAGAAAGAGGGCGGATTCTTCCGTGAGGGCGTAATGCCCGTTTGTTTTTGCGAGGAAACCTAAAATCGTCAAATAATCGGAGAGGATGCGCAGGCCGCGCGCCGAGGCGCCGGTCTTTGCGGCCAGAAGTTCAGGAGTATCCGCGCCGGAACCGATGGCGGTGAAAACGTCGAGTTCGATTCCGGATTTTAGCGCTTCAGTCTGCTGGAAAGCATTCATGGTCATGAAGATGCGTTCCGGGGTCGGGCGATTCGTTACGGAAGGTGTGGCCATTGGAATTGTTGCCTCCGTGGGCTGAATTTCGTTCCGTCAAATATACACCCAGCCGGGTGCTCGCTTCCTAGCTCAATTCCGTTGCCGCAGGCCCCGTTGCGCTGGCATACTTTCCCTCCCCCGCAAAACGTGCGAGGGACACATCATGAAACGCGAATATCACCGCTGGCATTCTCCGCGCCTGGGACTTGACCTTGGCATCATCGTCCACGGCCACTGGGGAAATCCGATTCTTGGATTTCCGACAAGCGCGGGCGACGAGACGGAGCTGGAAGGGATGAGCATGATCGGCGCGCTGGCGGATTTTATCGAGGGCGGGAAGATCAAGGTATACAGCATCAACTCGATCAACGGACTGAGCTTTTATAACAAGGGTGCTCATCCTTTTCACCGCAGCTACGTGCAATCCGTTTTTGACTCCTACCTTCGAGAAGAAGTTGTTCCATTCATATGGGACAACTGCCAAAGCCCCTGGATCCCCATTTCCACGATGGGCGCGTCGTTCGGGGCGTATCATGCGGCAAACTCGCTTTTCAAGCATCCGGACGTAATCAAGAGATGCTTTGCGATGTCCGGCGTATACGACGTGCGGAATTTCATGGACGGGATGTACAACGACAATTTTTATTTTAACAATCCGGTGGATTACCTCTCAAATATGAGCGATCCGTGGTTCTACGAACAGATCCAGAGCTGCGATATCCATCTGACCACGGGCACGGGCATGTGGGAGAACAGCGGGCCGACGTACCGTTTGTCCGAAATCCTCTCGAGCAAAGGAATCCGGCACTCGCTGGATAACTGGGGCCCGGAGGGTGGGCACGATTGGCCTTATTGGAAGCACCAGATGCGAGAATATGTAGCCCGGCTGTTCTGACGAGATCCCTGACAACTCCCAAGTAGAGCTGCTGCTTTCGCGTCCTTCCAAGGTCATCGGCGCGCCGCGTGCGTTGAGACGATTTGTGAGACAGCAAGGGCTTAGTATTTGAAGCCCTGCTGCGATGGAACAAATTGTGACGAAGCAGTCAAGCGGAAGCCCCATGCTGAATGTAGAGAGCGGACAGCGGCAGAGTGCGGGAAGAGCGTGGTATCCTTCAGCCGCAAAAGGCAAACAATTCGAGTTCGAAACGAAATAGAGAGGGAGGCGACCATGGACACAAAATCGGCGGCGCGAGAGCGCTTTGCTTCCGCGCGAGAAGGATTGATCAAGCTAAGCCATCGGATCCACGCGCATCCCGAACTGGGATTCGAGGAGGAGCAGGCCTCGTCCTGGTTGTGCGATTCGCTGGCGGACGCGGGGTTCGCGGTGGAAAAAGGGATTTGCCAGCTGCCGACGGCATTCCGGGCGCGAGCGGGCTCTGGTCCACTGCACGTCGGAATTTGCGCCGAATATGATTCGCTGCCAGGGATTGGACACGCCTGCGGTCACAACATCATCGCGGCGTCAGCAATCGGAGCGGCGCTGGCTGTGGCAAAAGTGGCCGACGAGGCGGGCTTGACGGTGAGCGTCATCGGGACGCCGGCAGAAGAGGTGGGAAACGCCAGCGGGAAAATACTGCTCCTGGAACGCGGCGGCTTTGGGGGTATTCATGCGGCGATGATGGTGCACCCGGCGCCATTTGACATGGTGAGGGCAAAGATTATTGCGGCTTCGATGTTTGAGGTGCATTGCACCGGGAAGGAGTCGCATGCGTCGGCATTTCCGGAGTTAGGAGTGAACGCGGCGGATGCGCTGACGATTGCGCAGACAGCAATCGGCTTGATGCGGCAGCATATTCGTTCGACGGATCGAATCCACGGAATTGTGACCAACGGAGGCGCAGCGCCGAATGTGGTTCCAGCGCACACTTCGGCGAAGTACATCATTCGCTCGGAGACTCTGGAACAGCTCGCGGAACTGCGCCCAAAAGTTTACCGGTGCTTCGAGGCGGGCGGGCTTGCGACGGGGGCGAAAATCGCGATTACCGGTGGGGACAAGCCGTATGCAGAGATGCGGCATGACGAGACGATGGCCGCACTGTATAGGAAGAACTCGGAAGCGCTGGGACGTGGATTCCCCAATCTGGGCGAATGGGAAACTCGGCCGACGGGTTCGACGGACATGGGGAATGTGTCGTTGGCGATGCCGTCCATCCATCCGATGATCGGAATAAATTCGCTGCCGGCCGTCAATCACCAGCCGGAATTTACGGCGCACTGCGTGACGGCCGATGCGGACAAGGCGCTCGAGGACGGAGCGCTAGCGATGGCGTGGACGTGCATCGACATGGCGATGAGCCAAGAGGTGCGGAACAGCCTGATTGCCGGCCGGTAAGGGTGGCAGGCCCGATTTCGCAGTGTTGCAGAGAGGTTTCTCGCTCGCCTGGCGGCCCCAGGCAGCCTGAGGGTTTATGAAGTCACGTGCAGGCTTAGCTGCGTTCATTTGCGCGCAAGTGCTTTCCTCAGTGCCGCTCCACGCACAAAAACGCGGGGATGTGGAGTTGTGGCTTACGAACCCGGACAAGTCCGCCTTGTTTGAGCTGCAGACACCGTTTCTGCACTTTACAAAGGGCGCCAAACAAGAGCCTGCCATCGAGATCGATGAACACGAGAAATTTCAGGGCATGGACGGTTTCGGATTTGCATTGACGGGCGGGAGCGCGCAACACCTTGCGCATATGGATCCGTCGAAAAGAGCGGCGCTTTTGCAGGAACTTTTTGGCGTGGACGGCAAGAGCATCGGGATCAGCTATCTGAGAATCAGCATCGGGTCATCGGATTTGAACGATCACGTTTATTCCTACGATGACATGCCCGCGGGGCAGACTGACGCGAGGTTGACGAAATTCAGTCTGGAGGCGGATCGGAAGGAAGTTATACCCATTCTGAGAGAGATTCTGGCAATCAATCCGAAGATTGAATTACTGGGGTCGCCGTGGTCGGCACCCGCCTGGATGAAGACGAATGAGAACCCAAAAGGCGGAGAGCTGAAGCCGGAGTATTACGGAGCGTATGCGAACTATTTCGTGAAGTATATCGAGGGGATGAAGGCAGAGGGCATCAAGATAACGGCGATCACGGTTCAGAACGAGCCGCTGAATCCCAAGAATACGCCGAGCATGCTGATGTCCGCCGAAGAAGAGGCGCTTTTCATCGAAAAGTACCTTGGGCGCGCGTTCAAGTCGGCGAAAATTAGGACAAAGATCATCCTTTACGACCACAACTGCAACCGGCCGGACTATCCGATGTCCATCTTGAAGGATGCAAAGGCGAATCGTTATGTGGACGGATCCGGTTTCCATCTCTACGAGGGAAAGATTGAAGCGATGTCGCAGGTGCACGACGCGTTTCCGGGGAAGAATTTGTACTTTACGGAATACATGGCCGTGGAGCCGACAGAGAGCGGGAGAATCACGATTGCGAAGCCCGTGACAGGGACGTTTATCGGAGCGTTGCGGAACTGGAGCCGCAATGTGCTGCTCTGGAATCTTGCGGCCAATTCGAAATTCGAGCCGCATACGGATAACGGTGGATGCCCGATCTGCCAGGGAGCCGTGACGATCGACGGAAACGAGGTTACGCGGAACCTGGCGTACTATGCGATGGCGCACTTTGCAAAATTTGTGCGCCCAGGGTCTGTGCGAGTCGGGTCGAATACCCCGGCGGGACTTCCCAATGTGGCCTTTCAAGGGACCGGCGGAAGATATGTGCTGGTTGTGGCGAATAGCGGGACAGAGGAACAGACGTTTGGAGTCAGATTCCATGACAAGGTTTTCGAAACAACATTGAAAGCAGGAGCGGTGGGGACGTATGTGTGGTAGAAGGGCAGGGTTGCTGAAGCGCAGAAGTCGAGGAGGCGGCGCGTGAAACGGAAAATGGCGGCGGGGAATGTTGCGATCGGGATGCTGGCGGTTTGCGCAGGGACGCTTGCTTGCGTGGTTCAGGCCGGAGCGCAAACGGGGACGCGATTGGCGGTGACGGATTTGCGGTGCGAGTACAAGGTCGATCCCATGGGGATTGACGTGAAGAAGCCGCGATTGAGCTGGGAATTGGAGAGCGCGGAAAGGGGAACCACGCAGACGAGTTACGAAGTGCGAGTAGCGGCGTCGGAGAAGGAATTGGCGAAGGGAAAACTGATCTGGGACAGCGGCAAACAGGAGTCGGATGCGTCGATTCAAGTGGAGTACGGCGGGCTAGCGCTCGAGAGTGAGCGGATTTATTACTGGCAGGTGCGCGTTGAGGACAATCACGGGCAATTGAGCGAATGGAGCAAGACGGCGCGGTGGGAGATGGGATTGCTAGAGGCGTCGGACTGGAAAGCGAAATGGATTACGCCGAATCTCCCGGATGACGATACGAAATCGAATCCATCGCCGATGCTTCGGCGGGAATTCGCGGTGAACGCAAAGAGAAAAGTGGAGCGGGTGCGATTGTACGCGACGGCTATGGGCTTGTATGAGATGGAGCTGAACGGGAAACGCGTCGGGGATCAATATTTTACGCCGGGATGGACGGCGTACGATTTCCGGTACCAATACCAGACGTACGACGTGACGAGCATGGTAAAGAGCGGAGAAAACTGCCTGGGAGCGAGGCTCGGGGACGGATGGTTCCGGGGAAGGATGACGTGGGAACACCATCGAGATAGTTATGGAACGAAATTGGCGTTGCTGGCCCAACTGGTGATCACGTACGCGGACGGAAAGCAGGAAATCGTAGGCAGCGACGATGCCTGGAAGTCGGCGACGGGTGCGATCCTGATGTCCGACATTTATGACGGCGAGACATACGACGCGCGGCTGGAGCGGGCGGGCTGGGACGAAGCCGGATATGAGGACGGCGATTGGAAAGGAGTGACGGTGATGGAGGCACCAAAGGCGACGCTGGTGGCGCCCGCGGGACCGCCGGTCAAAGAGATCCAGGAGATCAAGCCGGTGAAAGTTTTTCGCACGCCGGCAGGCGATACAGTGCTCGATATGGGGCAGAACATGGTCGGCTGGATGAAATTCAGGCTAACGGCCCCAGCGGGGACGACCGTCACGCTGCGGCACGCGGAGGTGCTGGACAAGGATGGAAATTTCTATACGGCGAATCTGCGGTCGGCGAAAGAAGAGATTCAATATACGAGCAAAGGAGGAACGGAAACCTTCGAACCACATTTTACATTTCAGGGATTCCGGTACGTGGCGGTGAGTGGGTGGCCGGGAGAGGTGAAGCCGGAGGATTTTACGGGAGAGGTTGCGCATTCGGCGATGGAGAGGACCGGACATTTCGAGACATCGAACCCGCTGCTGAACCAGCTTGAGCACAACATCATCTGGGGCCAGAAAGGGAATTTCGTGGATGTGCCGACGGATTGCCCGCAGCGTGACGAGCGGCTGGGATGGACCGGAGATGCGGAGGTGTTCGCGCCGACGGCATCCTTTAATTTCGATACGGCGGGATTCTATACGAAGTGGATGAGAGACGTGGCGTTGGACCAGGAAGACGACGGAGCGGTGCCGTTCGTGATTCCCAATGTACTTTCGCACAAAACGCGCAAAGGGGAGGCGGCATCGGCAGGGTGGGCGGATGTGGCGGTGATCGTACCGTGGACCGTGTACCAGGCATTTGGCGATAAGAGGATTTTGGAAGTGCAATACCCGAGCATGAAGGCGTGGGTGGAGTACATGCGGCGCGCGGCGGGGGAAAGCTATCTGTGGAAGAGCGGATTCAGCTTCGGAGATTGGCTGGCGTTTGCGACGACGAGCCCGGCCTATCCAGGAGCGACGACGGCCGTGGACCTGATTCAGACGGCGTATTTTGCGAGGTCGACGGAGTTGCTGGCGAAGACGGCGGAAGTTTTGGGAAAACGCGAAGATGCGGAGGAGTACGCAGGGCTGGAGCAGAAAATTCGAGCGGCGTTCTTGAAGGAGTATGTGACGCCGAATGGAAGGCTTTCGTCGGACACGCAGACAGCTTATGCGCTGGCGCTTGAGTTTGATTTGTTGCCAGAGGCCATGAGGGCCGATGCGGCGCGCCGATTGGCGGCAGACGTGAGAAGGTTTGGGCACCTGACGACGGGATTTTTGGGCACGCCAGTGTTGTGCAAGGCACTAAGCGACTACGGATATCTGGACGAGGCGTACATGCTGCTGAACAGGACGAAATATCCGTCGTGGCTCTACCCCGTGACGCAGGGAGCGACGACGATTTGGGAGAGATGGGACGGAGAGAAACCGGATGGAAGCTTCCAGGATGTGGGGATGAATTCGTTCAATCACTACGCGTATGGAGCGATTGGGGATTGGATGTACGGCGTGGTGGCGGGAATTGAGATTGACGAGACGAAACCGGGTTACAAACACATTTTGATCGAGCCCTATCCGGGGGGAGGATTGACGCATGCGAGCGCCTCGGTAGACAGCATGTACGGGCGCGTGGCGTCGGGCTGGGCGATCGAGGATGGAAAGTTGACGTTGAAGATGGAAGTGCCTGCGAACACGACGGCGACGGTGCGAGTGCCGAACGCAAAGCTAGAAGAAGTTAGAGAAGACGGGAAACCGGTTGGAGGGCGGACGGATATTTTGCAGGCGCACCAGGCGGGAAGTGGCGTGATGCTCAACGTGGGATCGGGGAAGTATGTATTCGAGAGTGCATACGCCGCGAAGAAATAGGAACGGCCGATTCCCCACGCGGGTTGGCGTTGGGGAGAAGCCTCGGGCGGTGCGCGATTCGTGATGGGTTTCTAAGCGAGGCCGAGGTGAGCGAGTTCGTAATGGCCTTTGGAGATGACTAGATCGTCGTCGATCCAGACGTCGCAATTGCGGGTTAGGACATCGACGTGCGTCTTGGACTTCCAGTCGGCGTGGGTCTGGCTGCCGTAAGGGTCTCCGAAAGCAATGTGGACGCCCGGAAATTTTTCGTCCTGAAGAAGGATGCCAATCATTTCGGATAGGCCGAGATTTGTGCCGAAAGCGAGCTCGCCGACGCGATCACTGTTTTCGTCTGTGTGGCAGTACTCCCAGAATTCTTCCTCGAGGTCTTTGCGGTCACAATCGACGTCTACCAGGCGAGCACCCTTGATTTCGAGGACGAGAGGCGTTGATTGAAGATCGCCATACTTGCCGTTGAAATGGTCGCCGGCGGTGGCGTCACAGACAAAAGTACCGTCTACGGTCGCGGGAGTCGTGAAGACTTCGCCGGCGGGAAGATTCGACCAGTACCGCGGACTGATTAGGCCGCTGGTTTTTACCCAGTCGAGGCCGCGATCGAAATGAGCGGAGATCGAGGTGCCCGCTTCGGTCTTCACGGTGAGCGTTTCGGCGCGGAGCATCCGCTCGCGGAGTTTGTCACTGAGGCGATCCACCATGCGGTAATCGGCGCGCATGCCCTGCTGCATGATTTCGGGAGTGACGCCGACCATGTGGGCGTAGCGGATTTGGCGGCGTTCGACGACGCGAACGATGGCCATGCGCGCGCCGAGTTCGCCAGGCTGCGGCGTCATGCACAGGACGCCGGCGTCGGCGATTTCGAGAGCTTGAAGAACATCATCGGGGGCCGCGGTCATAGGGCGAGGACCGAATTCTTCGAGCAGCAGGCCAGTGTATTCGGCATGACGATCTTCGATGGCAGCGGCAATGCTGGCGGCGACAGAGCGGCTGGTTTCGTCGGCGATGAGAGCGACTTTCTCGCCTGGGCGTACGCTGAGACAAGTTTCCACGGCGTTCGTGGCGCCGGGCATCAGCTCGGGGTTTGGGAGGCCAAAGTGCATCTCTTCATTTTACAAGAATGGGTGGAAATTTGTAGAGCCGGTTTTAGGGATAGTTATTTTTTGGATGCAGACTTCTTTGGTGCGCGGTCGGACGGGATTAGCGTCACCCGGGACGCGGCGAAACTCGAAAGGCGGGGACCTGACCGCCGCCGCTGGTGACATTGGCGAGACCGGTCGCGCTCAGGCGGGTTAGGAAGCCGGCGACTTTTCCGCGGAACAGATAGGGGGCGAAATCGACGAGCATGTCGCGATAATCGACTTTGCCGGCATTGACAATGTAGGGAAAAATTTCGCGACGGATGGGGATGCGTTCCTGAACAATCCAGGCGCCGTTTTTTGCTGAAAGAGCACGGACGATCACGGCATCCCATTCGGACTCGTTCGTTTCCCAACCGAGAGTCACTCCCGCCCCCCCATATTCGTCGCTGGGCTTGAGGACGAGGTTTTCGCGATTCCTGCCGATGAAGGCCAGGAGCTCGATCTGCTGGCCAAAATGGGCAGTTTTCACGTCGGCCACGACGCGAGTCCAGGGGATGTGGCGGCGGATGAGTTCGCGCTCGTCGTGGGAAAAGAGCGCGCCGTTTTGTTCGTCGGTGAGGACGGCAAAAAAGGCTTTTACGTGCGGGATTTTACAGCGGAAGGTGTTTGCGACGCAGACCGCGTTGGCGGCGTAGGCTTTGACGAGGGCGGCGCATTCGGCAGGCCTGGCGACAATATCGTTGATTAAGACGCGGCGATAGACGAGATCGATTTTCTTGCCGTGGGCGGTAAGCTTCTGGCCGTCGAAGCGGAGTTCGGTGGGATCCGCAAGGATCGTGGGGACCCCCATTTTTTCGAAGCGGGACTGAAGAATCTCGAACTCGCTCCAGGTAGGGACGCCAGCCCAATCGACGATGGCCACTTGCGGGGGGCTTGCCGAGCCGCCCCAGTCGAGGTAGCTCATCATCAGAGCGTCGAGAAGCTTTGCGCTGAGCGGATAGCTATGGACAGTAAAATGTTGCGCGAATTTCCCCATGACGGGGATTTCGCGAAATATTTCTGCCAGAGTTTCTGCGTAGCCCGCGCCCGCGGGAGATTCCCCATTGTATTCCGCGAACTTGAGCGAATCGGGCAAAAGAAAAGCGTCGAGGCGGGAGGCGGTGCTGGCACGTCCGTAAGCGACTGGGAGACGCGCCAAGCGCTCTTCTTCGGGGCGCAAATGAAACTGCGCAAAAAGATTCTTGTCTTCGAGAGCCGCGGTAACGACACGTTCGCCGAGATCCGCGATGGTTTCCGCGACCACGCGGACGCGCTCTTCATCCTCTGGCGAGAGAAAAAACGGGCGAAGGAAAGGGCAGTGGACGCGGTCGCCAAAGGTGAGTTTCGCGTTGCGCAAGCGTTTGAAGAGATCTTCCGGGAGAGCAGGCAAACGAAGGAGAGTGGACTTTACAATGTCATTCCACACCTCGACAGGATCGGGAGCCGGAATCGAGGGCGTGGGGGCGCTGGTCATTTTGCTTGGAGTCCTGACGACGCGGCGGATGAGGCAGGCACCGATGATTGGCGGGCTGCTGCGCTCTTTGGCGCGCCAGTGAAGCCACTTGCCGGAGCGACGCCGAGCATTTCCTCCCAACGCGGCCAAGGATTCGAAGCGTCGCCTCTGAGCGCGCGATCGATCACAAGACGTGCCATCTTGTCGACGACATGTTCGAAATAGAATTCCGTGATGCGGTCGCGCTCGAAATCCGGAGCCGGATTCAGGAAGTCGATGGCATAGGGGATGCCGTCCTGGATGGCGAACTCGATGGTGTTCATCTCGTAGCCGAGGGCTTGGTTGATGGTCTGAGCGTCCTTGACGACGCGAGCGCCAAGTTCAGAGGATAAATAGTTATGGTCGACGAGGTACTTCCGATCTTTTGGATCGTAGTGAACGGGCAGAATATCGGATTTGCCAAAAGTGAAGCAGCGGACGTATTGCGTGAAATTGATGAATTCCTGGAGAGTCATGCAATAGGGGGAGGTTTTGTCGTAAGCGGCGAGGAGTTCCTCTTTGTTATGGACAATGTAGACGTGCTTCCAGCCGCCGCCGGAAAATGGTTTCAGGATCGCAGGGCGGCCGACGAAATCGAGAAGACCGTCCCAGTCGATGGGGTAGGTGAGGTTGTGGAGAGACTCGGACGTGATGTCCACGTTGCTGGGATAGCCCTTCTGTGGCAAGAGGACGGTCTTGGGGATGGCGAGACCGAGACGGGAAGCCACGGCGTAATTGAAGAACTTATCGTCAGCCGTCCACCAGAACGGATTGTTGATCACGTAGGCTCCCTGGAGAACGGCATGCTTCAGGTAGCCACGGTAATACTCGATTTCGTGAGAGATGCGATCGACGATGACAGTATAGCCCGAGGGCTCGCCCATTCGAGTCCCGGCGAGTTTAGCAAATTCCGCGGCGACGCCGTCTTTCTTGCCAAGTTCATTGACGCGCACGATAAAGGCCGGTGGAAAGCTGTATTCGCGCCCGCAAAGAAGTCCAACTTTTTTCATGATGCCACTCCTACCGATGGAACTGAAACCAGATGCCACGCCGAATCCGCCGGTTAATTGATGGCGTGTGCCGAGGAAGCTCGTGATTCGCCCACGCCGCGCGTTTCCGCGACCAGATGCTTCACGACTGCTCTCAGGTCGCCGGTCTGCTGGTAGACGCGCAACTGGCGCTCGGCGCTCGTGCCATCCTTCAAAATGGTGTGGACGTATTCGACAGCGCTGCGGCTGCCGAGGTCGTCAACGACATCATCCACAAATTCAAGGAGTTCGAGAGCGAGCTCGCGCATGGGAACTTCTACCTGCTTGCCAAAATCGATGAGCTTGCCTTCGATGCCGTAGCGTGCGGCGCGCCATTTGTTCTCCTCGATCAATGCGCGACGGTAGAGGCGATAGCTTTGGTTGCGCTCGTAAAGACGATGAAGCTTAACGACGATGGCTTGCGTAAGGGCGGCTATGGATACGGCTTCTTCAACCTTGGTGGTGACATCGAACATGCGGAACTCGAGAGTGCCGAACATGGGATGAGGCCGGACGTCCCACCAGATTTTTTTGCCATTGTCGATGCAGTTCAGCTTCATCAGCAAGTTTACAAAATCTTCGTATGCGCTCCACGATTCGAATTGTTCGGGTATTCCGGTTCGAGGGAATCGCCGAAAAACGGTGGTGCGAAACGACTTCAAGCCCGTGTTGCGTCCCATCCAGAAAGGCGAACTGGTCGACAGAGCCAGCAAATGGGGCAAAAAATAGCGGACCATGTTCATCATATCGATGGTGGTTTGCTTGTCTGGCATGGCCACGTGGACGTGCATTCCAAAGATCAGGAGGGAGCGAGCGAGTTGCTGAAGTTCTTCGACGATGTGCTCATACCGCTCGCCGGGCGAGATGACCTGGTCAATCCAGCTGGAAAATGGGTGGGTTCCTGCGGCGGCAACCTGCAACCCGGCGCGCTCGGCGGCGGCCACAAGTTCGCCGCGCGTGCGGTGCATTTCGATGCGCAGCTCGCCGACATTTTCGCAAATTTTCGTGCCGGTTTCGACGATCGATTGGTGCATTTCATGTTTGACTTGTTCAACGATGTCCGGAGAAGCGGCGGAAACGAGCTGCATAACGTGGGAACGCAGAGCGCAAGTTGAGGGGTCAATGATCTGGAACTCTTCTTCGACACCGATGGTGAAGCGGTGAGCCATGAGGTGGCCCTCCGGATGGGCTTAGTCTGACTGGGGACTTCTCAGGCGGTATCATACCCCGCAGGCGGGAAAAATACACTCTTCAGCAAGGACTATAAGAGAGTGAAAAAAAATGAGAGTGGGACAGACTCTCCGGTCTGTCCCACTACTAGATTGAGGCTGGCTATAAAGTACAAACAAAAAAGCCCGTTCCACCGGCCTAGAGCGAGCGCAGGAAGTTCAGGAGATCCTGCTGTTGCTGAGGAGTGAGATGTCTGAAATTGTTGATGACGGCGTTCGCCTCCGAGCCGGAACTGGCGTGTTCCTTGATGGCATCGAGAAGGTCAGTGGTGCGCCCGTCGTGCAAAAAGAAAATGCGTTGTCCGAGACCCCACAAGGGAGCGGAACGGAATTCGTCCGGACCGGCGGTGCCTTGCGAAACACCATCGGCTAGATTCGAACCCATGTGATGGACGAGCAGGTCGGAAAAAAGGTTGGCACTGACTTGGTTTAAGCCAGGCGTGATGCCAGACGTGGAAGTCTTGAGAGTCGGAGTATGGCACATGGCGCAGCCGATCGCGGCGAAAGTACTTCTGCCGTTAGAGAAAGATTGAGCGGCGGCGGTGGACGAGGCGAAGGAAGCCGGGGTTGGCGGGGCCAAGAGACGCATAAACATGGCAAACTGCACGACGTCACTAGGGACCTGTGTGTATTGGGAGGGATCCATCACCGTGACGTCCTCCGGAGTAGGATTCATCTTGCAATTCGCGGGAAGGCCGCCAGCCAGGGCTTCATCGGGGCTAGCGCGCTCATTCTGGAATATCTCATTGGTAATGCCCATTTCGACGTTGTAGGCTTCCCCGGCAAACATTTCGAGAGACTTGTTTTGTGCTTTCCAGCCGAAGCGAGCGATCATCCCGTCATTTCCATCGCGATTGGGGTGGCCGGAAATCCCAAGCGACTGTTTCTGCTGAGCGTTCGCCTGCATGTTGGCGTAGATGGTTTCTTCGGAAATGTTTTCGATCAGACCGGCGCCAAAGGTGGGCGTCGGAATGCGGTAGACAACGTTGTTAAGCGCGAGATTGTGAGCGAAATTCGGCTGCTTGATATTACAGCTGCCGGCGTCGTTGCGGCCGGAAATCACGAAAAGGGCGTGGACGCCGCCGTCTGGAGTGTTGCTGAGCGAGCCGTTGGGATTGAGAAAGAATTTGAAGCGGGCTTCGCGGACCGGACCGTTCGGAGTGATGAAGGGAGGAAGAGTATTCTGCCCACCGTCCAAGCTATAGACCAAAGTTTCAGGGTTTGGCCCGATGTTGGGAAAGAAGGATGTGCTGGGGCTGCTTCCGCCAATGGCAGGCTGGGAATGGCAACTCGAGCATTGATTGCTATTGAAGCGTGGGCCGAGGCCATTGTTCGCGCCGTTCTGGACCGATTCGATTTCCTGAAAGCGGAGTAGGCCGTTCGCAAAAAAGTCGGCCGCGCCCGGAGTCTGTGAAAGTGAGGACAACGGTTGACCGGAATTGACAGTCCCCCCGCGAACACCGGGGTCGTGCGCAGCCCATTGTGCGAACGTGATGGTGGCAAAGGAAACCGCCAGCAAGAATGCACAACACACGGCAGTTTTGCGGGTCTTTCCGAACCTTGATTTTTCGACCGTTCTAGAGAACACACTTGGCGACATAGATTCTCCTTTTGGCAGTCCTGTAGCGCGGCGTTTTTTCCCGGTGCAAGCCCTAAGGTTCGCGGAGAAGAGACACCAAGCCGCCGGATCGTGCCGATTTCCAGAACGCTCGGAGAAAACCTGGTTCGAGGAGGGCTGGCAAATTGAGAAGCCCAAGCGTAAGGCCGGGATGCTGTGGGCGGGAAGTTACAGCGAAGAGAAAAGCAAGTCACCTGAACCGAGGTACAGTTTTGGTACAAGTACGAGCGCGTTCGCGAAGAAAAAAACTGAACGAAAACGCGGATCAAATGCTCTATTCAGACGAAGGATTGGCAAGCATCCGATAAAAAAAGAGACAGACGACGCGGAGGTCTGTCCGAGCGGAGGCTCGCATCGAAGCGCCGTGCTACTTCGACGTCTCAGTTTCAATCGCGGCGGGGGATCAGGCTGCGCCGAGAGCACGCCGCTGCTGGAAGCATTCACGGCAAAATACAGGTCGCCCCTGCGTGGGGCGGAAGGGGACAGTAGTTTCCTTTCCACACTGCGAGCAAGTGGTCTTCGTTTCTGAACGCATCTGCGAAGCGCCGCCACCTCCGCCACCTTCAGCGCGCTTGGCTTTGCATCCCTTACATCGCTTTGGCTCGTTTTTGAAACCCTTGTCGGCGAAAAACATTTGTTCGCCGGCAGTAAATACAAACTCAGCACCGCACTCCGCACACTTCAGGACTCGATCGTGGTATTCCATGAGCCGCTCTCCCGTTGCCCCAAGCAAGTAAGGGAGATGGGCACATTTCGCATCGTGCACCAAGTGTTGAGAAGAAACCTGTCGTCCGGGGGTGCCGGGCTGGGGTCCCTTGGGCCTGAATATGCGAATCTGCAACAGAAACCCAACTTCTCTACCTAACCGGGGCCTGAATCACGGAAGTGCGGCGCTGAGCTACAGCGAGTCGGACGTCAGTCCGCTTCTCGCCGCTGCTTTTTGCGCAGTCGCTTCCGCGAAAGTGCTTCTTTGGCCCGGCGTTTCTCTCCGGGCTTCATGTAGAAGCTGTGCTTCTTAATTTCCTTGATGATGTCTTCCTGTTGCACCTTGCGCTTGAAGCGGCGCAGGGCATTTTCCAGAGACTCGCTTTCCTGAATAATGACTTCAGCCACGTTTACATTCACCCCCAATCCGGTTCGGATTGGTAACATGCGGTGCTACTGCTTGGTGCGAACACCGCCCCACGTTATTATCGCATGCCAACCGCTGTGCGGTCACGCATGGCGACCACAGCCCTGAGCGCTTGCCGGACAAAGCGCTACACAAATACGGGCCGTGCAAAACACATGTTTGCCTTGCGCACCATTTGGCCGATCTGGAGTCACCCTGATGAGGTAGCTGGCCTCTTCTAATCAATTCAGGGCACAGAAGTCAAGGAATCTTTGCACGGACAGGGAAAGCAGGGGCGATTGGTATCCCTGTAGTAACGACGGTATTTTATAAGTATATCGAGCAATCAGGGAAATCGTGGCAGTAGCTCTATAGGATCTCTTCGCGCGGTTCGCTTGTACTTGACGTAAGTTATGTTGGTAGAATGGGCCGCTTTTTGAGAAGTGTGTCCGGAGGCCAGCTATGTCCGCCATGAGCGATGCCATCGGAGTACTCCTTGCTGGAGGCCAGGGGGAACGGTTGTGGCCCCTGACCCGCGACCGCGCCAAGCCCGCTGTCCCTTTCGGCGCACTCTATAGAATTATCGACATTACGCTCTCGAACTGCATTAACTCGGATTTGCGGCGGATCTTCGTATTAACACAGTACAAAGCGCTGAGCCTCAACCGGCACGTCCGGGCTGGATGGTCGATACTAGCGGGGCTGGGGGATTACATCGAGGTGCTGACGCCACAGATGCGGGTATCGAAAGAGTGGTATCAGGGCACAGCCGACGCTGTGTATCAAAACATTTACTCGATTGGCAGCGAGCGCTCCAAATATGTATTTATCCTTTCGGGCGATCACATTTACAAGATGAATTACGCCAAAATGCTCCAACAGCACGTGGATTCTGCGGCGGACGTGACGGTTGCCACCCTGCAGATTCCTGCGGCGCAGGCGGCGCGGCAGTTTGGCGTGATTGAAGTGGATAAAGACTGGCGGATCATGGGCTTCGAGGAAAAACCTGACGAGCCCAAGCATTCACCGCACCACCCGGGGGATTGCAATGCTTCGATGGGGATCTATATCTTCAACACGCAATTGATGATCCCCATTCTTCTGGCCGATTCGGAAGACCCAAAATCGAGGCACGATTTTGGGAAGGATATTCTGCCGCGCATTATTTCCAAGCACCGAGTATTTGCTTACAACTTCGTCGATGAAAACCAGAAGGACGCGCTTTATTGGCGGGACGTGGGCACGCTCGACGCCTACTATGAAGCCAACATGGATCTGGTCAGCGTCTCGCCGGTTTTCAATTTGTACGACAATCACTGGCCATTGCGCACGTGGCAGCACCAGTACCCGCCGGCGAAATTCGTCTTCGCCGATCCGGAGCGCATGGGAGTGGCGCTCGATTCGATTGTAGCGGGCGGTTCGGTGATCTCGGGCGGGCGAGTGCAAAAATCCGTCATTGGAAATAATGTGCGAGTGAACAGCTATTCCGAAGTGAACGACTCCATCATCTACAATCATGTGAACATCGGCCGCCACTCGCGGATTCGACGAGCGATTATCGATCGGCACGTCAGCTTGCCGGAACGCACGGAAATTGGCTACGACATGGAGGCCGACCGGCGGCGATTTCATGTGACCGATTCTGGAATTGTGGTCGTCGTTCGCCAGGAGTCGCTCATCGAAGAGCCTGAGACAGCGTAGTATCCGGAATCTCCGGGAACCCCCTTCCAGATTGAAGCCATGAAGTATCGGCTGGCCATTTTCGATTTTGACGGGACACTGGCTTCGTCGCTTGACGGGATCAGCGCGTGCATGGCCGAGACGTTTACTAAGCTGGGCTATCGCCCCCCGAGTCTGGAAGAGGTGAAGGCGACCGTCGGCCTGACTCTTGAGGATTCCCTCCGGATCCTGACTAAAAGGAAAATTAGCGACGCGGACCTGGCGGTATTCGTAAAGATCTATCGTGAGATTCATGACCCGAAGGCCGGGGCGGGGGTTCGGCTTTTCGACGGCGTAGTGAGTCTTCTCGAGGAGCTGCCTTCGCATAGGATTGGGAGCGTGCTGGTCAGCAACAAAGGACGGAAAGCGCTTGAGCAGCTTCTCGAACGACTGAAAATATGGCCCTTTTTTGACCTGATGCTTAGCGCAGAAGAGGCCAAGTATACCAAACCAAGTCCGGAGCTTTATTCGCGCGACATCGCCCCGCACTTCCCGAAAATCCCGGGGTCAGAGACGCTCGTCATCGGTGATGCGGAGATTGACATCCGATTTGCAAAGGCCGCCGGTCTCGCCTGTTGCTGGGCGAACTATGGTTACGGAGATGCCGCGAAGTGCCGAGCGCTTCGTCCCGATTTTGAGATTGGACAAATTGGGGAATTGCGGGAAATCCTGCGCGGAGGCAGGCGCGGCTGAATCCCGCTGCTGCAGGGCTTCCCGCGGCGGACAGCGGCGGAGCAATCTCGCCGTCTGATACAATCTCTAGTTCACTTCAACTCAGGAGAGCGATCGGACATGTCCACGAACATCACTAGAGTTAGTGCCCGCCAAATCCTCGATTCGCGAGGAAATCCAACAGTGGAAGCCGATGTATATGTAGGAACCAGCGCGAAAGGCCGCGCGGCCGTGCCCTCCGGGGCGTCCACCGGTGAACACGAAGCGCTTGAGCTGCGAGATGCGGACAAATCACGGTATCTGGGCAAAGGCGTGCTGAAAGCGGTGGCCAACGTTAACAACGAAATCGCGAAGGCGGTCACCGGCCTTGATGCGGTGGACCAGCGGGCGCTCGACAAACGCATGATTGAACTTGATGGCACGCCGACGAAATCCCGGCTCGGAGCCAATGCCATCCTGGCTGTTTCCATGGCAGCTGCAAGAGCTGCGGCGGCCGCGCAGAATATTCCGCTCTACAAATATCTATCGCGCTATTCGACGGATACGAGCGCGAACCTCCTCCCGCTGCCGATGATGAACATTCTGAACGGCGGAGCTCATGCCGACAGTTCCGTGGACTTTCAGGAATTCATGGTCATGCCAATCGGGGCGGCCAGCTTTTCAGAAGCGCTTCGTTGGGGCGTGGAGGTTTTCCATTCGTTGAAAAGCGCATTGAAAAAGCATGGTTATTCGACGGCCGTAGGCGATGAGGGCGGATTTGCGCCGAGCTGCAAATCGAACGAAGAAGCGATACAGATCGTGATCGAAGCAATTTCCGCGGCAGGTTACAAGCCCGGCGAACAAATCAGCATTGCGCTTGATCCTGCGGCCAGCGAATTCTACGACAAAGCCAATGGCAAGTATGTCTTTAAGAAATCAGATAAATCGGCGCACTCCCCGGAAGAAATGGTCGAGTACTGGGCGAAGTGGATTGATAAGTATCCGATCGTCTCGCTCGAAGACGGCATGGGAGAAGAAGATTGGCCAGGATGGAAAAAGCTGACGCAGAAGGCTGGACTGAAATCATCGGCAAGACGAATCCAACTTGTGGGAGACGATATCTTTGTGACGAACACAGAAATCTTCGCCCGCGGGATAAAAGAAGGGATCGGTAACGCGATTCTAATCAAGCTGAATCAAATCGGGACCGTAACTGAAACAATTGATTGCATCGAATTGGGGCGGAAGTCCGGATACAAGTCCGTTATTTCGCACCGCTCCGGCGAAACCGAGGACACTTTCATCGCGGACCTTGCAGTAGCGACGGGAGCGGGACAGATTAAGACGGGGTCGGCATCAAGAACGGATCGCATCGCCAAATACAACCAGCTTCTGCGGATTGAAGAAGAGCTTGGCGCGTCCGCAAGGTTCAACGGCAAGGCTGTCACCAGCTAAAATCCAAATTTCAAGCGCATCAAGCATCAAGCGGATGGAGTTGGCTTTCCAACCAGTCTGGCTCAGATTTGAGAATAATCCGTGGGCCGGAGAATCGTGTTGGTGATATTGGAGACGATGCTTTCGAAGGAGAAGTGAGGGGAACTCGTCAGCTTTTTCCATTCCGGAAGCGAGCCGAATGTCTTCCATTCCGAGGCGCGGTCGGCGAGGCTCGGGAACCCTACCATATACGTCAGGCACGGAAGCTTCGTGCCGATCAAAACGTCGCCGAAAAAAACCTGCCAGAAGCCGGCTTTTTCAAAAACCTCGAACTCACCCGAATTGAACATTTCCACTTTGCGTCGATGGTCCTGATCGCTCGGACTTTCGTACGTGCGCAGCTCGAACAAACGATCTTTGTGCTCGGTCATCGCGGCGGGCAGTTTAAGTTTTGGCCAGCCCTCGAACGCCACCATCAGGGAGCTCCCCATGCGTACCATGGCCGGCTGATCTGCGGGAGCGGCCAGGAATGGTGCCCCAGCCTTGAGGTACTCAGCGTCCTGTCCCAGGCGCGCCTCGGCGGTGGCCAGAATGTCCACGGACGCAGCTGGGAGAAGTACGTGATACATCGGACCAGTTTCTCCGACTTCGACATTGAACACGCCGACAGGGCTGATCCCCAGACGATTGAGGGCAGGCACAAGTGCGTCGCGCAAGAAGGCGTCGGTTATTTTTTGCTGACGTCCTGATTGGACATGATATTTGCGAAGTTCGTAGTACTCGCGGGATTTTTCAGCAGTCGCGGCATTTCGGAGCGCGGAGAAATTCAGCTTTGAAGCTCCGAGACCGGTAACGCTCGCGGTTAGAAATTTTCTTCTGTTCACGGAAAGAGCTCCTCGATGCCGGCGACTTTCTTGCCACGAACGGGTGCCATGATAACCGTGTTGGACGGTGATTTTCCAGATAGACGAGATTTTTTAGGTCTCGCAACACGTCTAGATCTCCCGATGGACGCGCCGCGCAGCTATTTCTGAAAAGGGCGGCGTATACTCTGCACTGGAAATGAGCAAGAGCAGGAACCGAGAAAGTTTATCCGCTGGAATTTTTTCCGGGAGAGCACAATGTTTGGAGTCAAGGACCCAGGTCGACATCCGGAAGGTGCGCGGATTCGGTTCGCGACCGTCGAAGACCTGGGTAGACTGACCAAGCTGATCAATACGGCCTTCGTCGTTGAACGGCCATTCCTCGATGGGAAGCGGATCGACGAAAAGGGAACCAGCGAATTATTTGAAAAAGGGAAGTTCCTGATTGCCGAAGATTCGCCGGGCATCGTCGGCTGCGTGTATTGCGAGTTGCGAGGTGATCGTGGCTATCTGGGGTTGCTCGCCGTAGACCCACCGCGGCAGGGCAAAGGTTTGGGCCGCAAGTTGGTTGCTGCCGCAGAAGACTATTTTCGTGGCCTAGGTTGCAGCGCAGTCGAGTTGCGTATCATCAGCCCGCGCACTCCGTTGCCGATCTTTTATCGGCGACTCGGCTATGCGGAAGAGGGGACTGCGTCGTTTGCTCCGTCGCTGCCGATAAAAGTGCCGGGCCACTACATCCTCATGTCGAAACAACTCACCTAAATTGATGACCGGAGTGAAGGCGGCCGATCAGTTCGGGTGAGAATGGGGTGGTCCAAAATATCGATAATGGCCGGTGATCTTCCAAGCAAACAGCACGTCCTCCATCTTCGGCCCCTGCCCGATGTTGTGAACGATCTTAAAACGGCCGGTCGCAGGAGATTGAACATTCACGACGATTCCGATATGCGGCACATTGCCGCCCAAGTCCCACGTCACGATGTCGCCCGGCGAATAATCCGCCGCCCGCTGCGTGATGGGCAGGCTCTCCCCGTTCCTGCTGAAAAAGACCATCAAGTTAGGTACCCGGCGGTGGTCGATGCTTGGGTCTGGCTGGGCTTGGTGCCATTTCGTTTGGGATCTATAGTCCGCCCAGTGCTTTACCATGTCTTCGTGCACTTCCTTTTGGAGGTCCACACCCTCGGCCCGATAAGCACGGATGATCTCGTCAGAGCAGACGCCAGTGTCCGCGGGCACGTCCCCGCCGGGGTAAGCGAGATGAACGTATGCAGAGACGTACCGTACGGAATGATTTGTGCGCTCGATCGCTGCGGTAACTAGTCTTTGCAGGAAATCCTGGCGCGAGGCAGCGCTGACGGGTCTGCTCTGCGCCATGCCATCACCGCTGCCAACGCACGCGTAAAACAACGCAAATGAGGCGAGTGTCGAAAGAGCTTTCTTCACGTCTCTATTTTATCAGCAGTTTGGCATGCTGCGACGGGCGCTTTGCCGTCGTGGGCGATCGCCAGATGGCCGGGCTACTGCAATGCTTCCATCAAGGCCGCCAAGCTGGAGTTGTCGCCGAACGTTTGGCTGATGTGCGCGAACCGGTCTACATTTCCTGGTCCGAAAACAAAGCTGCCGCCGAGCTGAAAAGGATTTGCGCCCAGCTTATGCTGCACATGGCCGGATGCGCGCGCCCTCCTCCGTGCTTCCGCATTATCGCTTCGCAAGAGATGAAGGACATTAGCGGACTTCAACTCCGCCGCGCGATAGGCCTGCCTCTGCTCATCGATCAGGAGCGGAAAGGTGATGCCGGTCTGTTCGCGAAATTCGCGTGCATAGACCCGGTCTCCCAAGCCGATTGCAGCCAGTGCAGCTCCTTTGTCGCGAAAAGCCTGTGCGTGTTCGCGCAACTGCGCGGCATGCTCGCGGCAGAAGATTCATCCATAGTGACGCAAGAAAACAACGACAGCCGGCTGTTTGTCCCACAGAGATCCGAGGCGGGTTTCCCGTCCATCACAATCCGTGAGGGTAACGAAAGCCAGCTTGCTGCTAAAAGAACTTTCCATGATCGGTCCATGATGTGGAGCGCGCCTGGAGGTGTCAAGCGCTTGCCTTAGAAAGATACGTTGCTAAACGCTTCCATTCGTTGACCATCGGCATAGCCCTGGATTGCTCTCTGATTGCGCACAAGAGCGGCTGACGACGAGACACTCGTGTCGATTTCAGGCTAACGTGTAATCAGAAGCCGGAGGGCATTGCCATGGACGATCAGCAACACCTCACTTCCTTGCCTATGCCGACGCAGGACGAGCGCACCATGGCGTTTTTAGCGCACCTGCTCCAGGTGTTCACCGGCTTCATCGCGCCACTAATTATTTACTGCATCAAGCAGGATTCCCGCTTTGTGAAATTTCACGCTTTGCAGTCGCTGGTCTGGCAGATCTGCTATATGGCGATCTTCATGGGCGGGATGGTCGTTTTCTTTTTCTCGATCTTTGCCAGCGTCTTTGCGAGCGCACATGGAGGACACGCGTCCAGTGGGCCACCCCCAACTTTTCTCCTTTTCTTTCCACTCTTCTGGGTATTCTGGATGCTCGGTTGGGTTGCCAACGTCATTCTCGGAATTATGTATGGCGTCAAGGCCAATCGCGGAGAGTGGGCCGGCTACCCGATTATCGGAAAATGGTGCATGCCAAAACTGGCTCCTGGTGTGAACGCTCCCTCGCAGCCTTGGATGCCCTAGCTGCCTTTCAGCCACAGCCGCCAGTCTTGCGTGTATAATCCTGCTCTTTCATGAGTGATGGAACTCCGAACTCGCCTATTCCCTCTGGGATGCAGCGGCAACAGCAGATTTATTTGCTCGGGTTGAAGGGTGGCGCGCTATCGATTCCGGTTTCTCTTGCACTCCTCGAGCAGAAGGCGCAAGAAGTGCTTTCTCCGTCAGCATTCGATTACGTCGCGGGCGGAGCGGGCGGCGAGGACACGGTGCGAGCCAATCGCGAGGCATTTTACCGTTGGAGAATCGCGCCGCGGATGCTACGCGATGTCTCGCAGAGAGATTTAGGCGTCGAGCTCTTCAGAGCGCATTTGCCGGCGCCCGTGATTCTTGGCCCAGTGGGAGTTCAGGGCATACTTCATGGCGAAGGGGAAGTCGCCTCGGCGCGTGCGGCGGCTTCGTTGGGATTGCCCTTCGTGCTCAGTACAGCCGCGAGCCGTACGATTGAAGAGGTTTCAGAAGCAGCAGCTAGCACTGGCAACGGCGTCCGCTGGTTCCAGCTTTACTGGGGTAAAAATCCCGAACTGACCGCGAGCATGCTGCAGCGCGCCGAGCGAGCGGGATACAAGGCGATTGTCGTCACCTTGGACACAAACATGCTCGCCTGGCGCGAACGTGACCTTCAGCACGCGTATCTGCCGTTCCTGCTTGGGCAGGGGCTCGCCAACTATTTCAGTGATCCTGTTTTTCGCTCGCTTCTGTCTCAACCGCCCGAAGAGAATCCTGCAGCTGCGATTCAGCTTTGGAGCGGGCTCTTTTCCAACACCACGCTAACCTGGAAAGACATTCCGTTCCTTCGGAAGCACACATCCCTTCCTATTCTGTTGAAGGGCATTTTGCACCCGAGGGATGCTGCTCTTGCACTTGAAGCCGGCGTTGACGGGCTGAGCGTTTCGAATCACGGCGGGCGGCAGGTGGACGGCGCCATCGCCACGCTTGACGCTCTTCCCGCCGTCGTCCGCGAAGTGAACGGGCGGATACCGGTGCTTTTCGATGGTGGCATTCGCCGCGGCGCGGACGTTTTCAAAGCGCTCGCGCTCGGTGCGCGCGCTGTCCTGCTCGGGCGCCTCTATACTTGGGGACTCGCGGTTGCAGGCGAACAGGGCGTGCGCGATGTGGTACTGAATATCTTGGCTGATTTCGATTTGACGCTGGCGCTTAGCGGCTACACTTGCTGCAAAGCTCTGGATGACTCCGCCTTATGCAAATCGCAGTAGTTTGGATTGAGCTTCCTTCCGGGCTCGACTCAATCGAAGCTGGGTTCGCCGGAATCCGCCGCGTTCAAAGGATCATTCGCGCAAGTTGCGGCACCCCTCTGCGGGTGCCATAATCCAAACTTACTGAGCAGTTTCAGTTGAAAGAGGGTAGCGCCTCTGCCCTGCGAAGTTCGCAGTTTTTCCGAGGAGGTTTTATGGCAATCCGTGACGAATGGCTCCAAAAGAGAGAGCAATATGCGGCGAGCGCCAACGGCAACCGGAATATGTCGCAGATGCATTTTGCGCGGCAGGGCGTGATTACCGAAGAGATGCGGTTCGTGGCGGGCCGGGAAAAGATCGACCCAGAGCAGGTGCGGAGCGAAATTGCGCGCGGGCGGATGATCATTCCGGCGAACGTGAATCACCGGAACCTCGAGCCCATGGGGATTGGGATCGCCAGCAAGTGCAAGATCAATGCGAATATCGGCAACTCCGCCACGACTTCGAATATCGATGAGGAACTGAAAAAACTACACCACGCTGTTCACTACGGCGCGGATACCGTCATGGATCTCTCCACGGGGGGCGATATTCCCGTCATCAGAAAGGCGATTATTGAGGCTTCGCCGGTGCCGGTGGGCACGGTGCCGGTGTACGAGGCGATTTCGCGCGTGCGGCGGCCAGAGGATTTGACCATTGACTTGATGCTCGAAGTGATTGAAGAGCAGGCCGAGCAGGGCGTGGATTATATGACGATTCATGCTGGCGTGCTGCGCGAGCATGTGCCGCTGGTACGGAAGCGGATTACGGGAATCGTAAGCCGCGGCGGATCGTTGATGGCGCACTGGATGGAGCATCACAAGAAACAAAATTTTCTTTACGAGAATATCGAGAAGATTTGCAAGATTTTCAAAAAGCACGATGTGAGCTTTTCATTTGGAGACGGGTTGCGGCCAGGATGCATCGCGGACGCAAGCGACGAAGCGCAGTTCGCGGAGTTGAAGGTGCTTGGCGAGCTGACCAAGAAGGCTTGGGAACATGACGTCCAGGTGATGATTGAAGGACCGGGCCACGTGCCGATGGACAAGATCAAGGAGCAAGTGGACAAAGAGATGGAGTGGTGCCACGAGGCGCCGTTCTATACGCTGGGGCCGCTGGTGATTGACATCGCACCGGGCTACGACCACATCACCAGCGCAATTGGCGCGGCGATGATTGGATGGCATGGCGCGTCGATGCTGTGCTACGTGACGCCGAAGGAGCATCTGGGGCTGCCGAATCCGGAGGACGTGAAGCAGGGCGTGATTGCTTACAAGATTGCGGCGCACGCGGCAGACGTGGCGCGTCACCGGCCCGGAGCGAGGGACCGCGATGACGCCTTGAGCTATGCGCGGTTTCTATTTGACTGGAACAAGCAGTTCGAGCTTTCGCTCGATCCGCCGACGGCGAAAGCCATGCACGACGAAAATCTGCCCGACGATTTTTATAAGGAAGCGAAATTTTGCTCGATGTGTGGGCCGAAGTTCTGCTCGATGAACATTACGCAGCTCGCGGAGGCCGAGTCCGGGCAGGATCAGTCAGAACGGAAGCAAAAATTCGTAGAGCTTCTAGCCAAGGTGCAAGGCGCTTAGGATGCGACTCGGAGTGATAAGGAACTCCACCGTCGGTATCGCCTAATGTCATTTCTGAGCAGCGGAGTGGCCGTCGTGACCGGCGCGGGGAGCGGGATTGGGCGGGCTCTGGCGCAGCAACTAGCGGCGGCGGGCTCGGCGCTGGCGATCGCGGACATCGATGAAGAGGGACTGACTGAGACTGCGGCTTCGCTGACGGACAAAAAGGCAGCGGTTTCAACACATGTATTGGATGTATCCAACGAAGAGGGAGTACGGAGTTTTGCGGAAGATGTGGTTGCGCGGCACGGGCGCGTCACGCTGCTGATCAACAATGCCGGTGTGGCGCTGATCGGTACATTCGAAGAAATCTCACTCGACGATTTACGCTGGCTGATGGGAATCAACTTTTGGGGCGTCGTTTATGGCGTGCGATGTTTCCTGCCCATTCTGAAGGAGCAGCCCCGCGCGCATATAGTGAATCTGTCGAGCGTGTTTGGGATTATCGCGCCAGTGGGGCAGAGCGCCTATTCGGCAAGCAAGTTTGCCGTGCGCGGTTTCACGGAATCGATACGGCATGAGCTGGAGGGCACGACAGTTTCCGTGTCCTGCGTTCATCCAGGGGGAATTCGTACGCCAATTGCAAAGCGGGCACGCTTGGGAGCAAATTCGCCGGCAAACAAGCATCAGGAGGCCGTCGCGCGGTTCGAGCAGCTGACACCTACCTCTCCTGACGCGGCCGCAGCCCGCATTCTAAGGGGCGTCGAGCGGCGCGAACCGCGCATCTTGATCGGACGTGACGCGCACCAGATTGATATCGTGCAGAGACTGCGGCCTGCCACGTACTGGAAAATGATGGCGAAACGAGCGCAGTGATGGCCAACCGGTGGCGATTGTTGAGCAGTCTGCTTTGACCCTGTTGGACCTTGAAGTTATACTTCGCGGCGTGACCTAAGAGTTTCTAAACACTTCACGCCGTCCAAGATTTCATTTATTAAGGAGCCGATATGCCTTTTGTGCGTGCCGCCAACATTGCTGATGTGCCGCAGGGTTGCATCCACCAGTTTCAGGTAGCGGGAACGCCCGTGGCGCTAGCCAATGTGGATGGTAAGTTCTATGCCATCAACGATGTGTGTGTGCATCGAGGAGGGCCGCTGGGCGAAGGAGAACTCCATGAAAAGGTGGTCACTTGCCCGTGGCACGGCTGGCAATACGATGTCACCACTGGCAAAGTGACCCAGAATCCCACCATGGGGGTGGCCTGCTACGCCACAGAAGTGAAAGGCGGCGAAGTTTTTATTGACGTTCCGTAAAATATCTACAAGTATCTGAGAATAAATAAGATAGATGGCTTCGGTTCGTCCATGGCAAATTAGGGTCACTCCAGGCATCACTTCCCAAAAACACGTTAACCCCCACATTTTGTTTCGCTTTTTGGCCATCCCCGTGTATATTGCTGCCGACTCGACGCCTCGATGGCAACTCCGACTTCGCAACGACACTACTGGATATTCAGCGCCGACCCACACCACTACCACTGGGATACGCTCTTCGTTAAGGGCAAGGAAATGTGGCACGGCGCCGAGTCCAAACCGGATGCGGTTCGCGCGCTCAAACAGGTTCGCAAGGGCGACCGTGTTCTCTGTTACCACTCCGCCCCAGAGAGGACGCTCTATTCGATCGCGGAAATCACACGCGACCCATACCCCGATCCACACGACCACAAGGAAAAGAACTTAGTCGCAGACCTGCGAGCGTTTGACCGCCTGCCTAAACAGGTCACGCTCGCCGAGCTTCGCGCCAACCCCGCGTTGAAAAAAATGAAGCTGCTGAAGAACGTGCGGGTGCTGGTATCTCAGATCACCGAAGCGGAATACCAGGAAATCTTGCGCATGGCTGGAATCGTGGCTTCGCCGGGAATTCCGCTCCCCTGACGAAATGTTGGATGGAATCGTTTCCGGGAAAACGCGGGTATTGGACCTCACTTACGCGATCAACGACAGATTGGTGCCGTGGCCCGGGGATGAGCGGTGGTTCGAGGCACGCGTCAATGCAACCATCGAGCGGGACGGCTACTTCACGAGAAGCTTCTGGATGCTCGAACATTATGGGACGCATCTGGATGCTCCGATTCATTTTCCTCCGGGCAAGATTTCAGTCGACGAAATTCTACCGCGACAACTCTTTGGGATGGCCGTGGTAATAGACGTTCAGGCGGAAGCCGCCGCCGATGCGGATTACCAACTCATAAAAGCCGGCATCGATGCGTGGGAAAAGCGCAACGGGCAAATACCGGCAGGAGCCATCGTACTGCTGAGAACAGGGTGGTCATCTCGCTGGCCGAACGCCGCGCATTATCGGAATGAAGATGCCGCTGGACTTATGCATTTCCCAGGGTTTTCGCCGGGGGCGGTCGAAGAACTGATCGAGCGCAAGATTAGCGGCATCGGCTGCGACACAATGAGCGTGGATTATGGCGCATCAGAAGATTTCGCGGTGCATCGCCTTGCGCTAGGAGCGGGGCTCTATCACCTCGAGAATTTGCCGGATTTGAGCGAACTTCCGGAAAAAGGCGCGTTCCTGGTTGTGGCTCCTATAAAACTGGAAGGTGGCTCCGGCGGTCCTGTGCGCGTGTTTGCGCTGCTTCCATGAAGTAATGGAAAAAAACGTAAACATTTCAGAAGCCGCATACGTCTTAGAAGCTTGGGGCCTGGTGGGGGTGGTTTCATGAAGACAGTCAGGTATCGTTTCGCCGCTTTCCTCGTGTTGTGTGGTTTCGGGTTTGGTGCCGAATCGGCGTGCGCGCAGTCGCATGAGTTTCCTGTCAGCGTGCACATGCTGAAAAATGGCATGAAGGTGCTCGTCCAACCTGACCACAGTATTCCAAACGTTGCGCTTTACATTTTCTATCGAATCGGTTCCCGGAACGAACACCCAGGCACGACCGGGCTCTCACACTTTTTTGAACACATGATGTTTAACGGCGCTAAGAAATATGGCCCGGGCGAACTTGACAAAGCGATGGAAGCCAACGGCGGCTCGAACAACGCGTACACCACCCGCGATGTTACCGTCTACCAGGATTGGTTTCCGCGCTCGGCGCTCCCGCTGATTTACGACATCGAGTCCGATCGCATCCGCGATTTGGCGTTCGATCCGAAGAAAATCGCTTCCGAGCGGGAGGTGGTGGCTTCCGAGCGGAGGCTGAGCGTCGACAACGACAACTTCGGGCTGCTCGACGAGCAGCTTTGGGCCACCGCGTTTATCGCGCACCCTTATCAATGGCCGGTCGTTGGCTGGATGAGCGACATCCAGCATTGGACGATGGAGGACTTGAAGCACCACTTTGAAATGGGCTACTCCCCCAGCAACGCTACGATGGTAGTGGTCGGTGACGTTTCGCCAGAGGAGATTTTTCAGCTCTGCGAAAAATATATCGAGCCGATTCCTTCCCACGCGCCGCCTCCGCCGGTGACTACTATCGAACCCGAGCAGTTGGGTGAACGGCGGCTGGTCGTGCATAAACCCGCGCAGTTACCTCTGCTGATGATCGGATACCACATCCCGCAGACCAACAACCCAGACTTCTATGCGCTCAACATTCTACGAAGCGTGCTGTTTCAAGGAGAAAGTTCGCGGATGTACCGGCGCCTGGTGGATGAGGATCAGCTCGCGCTCGACGTCTCCTCTTTCGTGCAGCCGGCCTTCGATCCGACGCTGGCGTTGATCTCCGCTCAGCCCCGTCAGGGAGTGGACCCGGCGGCTTGCGAAAAGGCGATCTACGATGAGCTGGACAAAGTGAAAGGCGCGCAAATCAGCGATCAGGAACTTGAGAAAGCCAAGAACACGCGGCTGGTCGAATTCTACAGGGAGATGCGAACCATCAGTGGGCGCGCGAACACGATCGGAAAGTATGAAGTTTTCATGGGCAATTACAACCAGCTGTTCGACACAGCGAAAAACTACTCCGTTGTGACGAAAGAGGATGTGCAGCGTGTGGCTAAAAAATATTTTGGTGCGAACAACCGCACCGTTGCGACGTTGCTTCCCGAGAAGGAAGGGGAGGCCAAACAATGAGACGCGGAAACACCAAGTTGGCTGCTCCTGTCCTTCTGACCTTTTTACTTTTGGCTTGCCCCGCAGCTTTGCCGCAGTCTCTGCATTTGCCGCCGCACGAGAAATTGGTGTTCAAAAACGGTTTAACCGTCTTGCTGCTGGAAAAGCCCGGCGTGCCTCTGATTGATGTCTTCGCGCTTGTAAAATCGGGAGCCACCGCCGACCCTTCGGGAGAGGCGGGGCTCGCGTCGGTTACAGCTGCACTCCTGCGCAAGGGAACGAAGACCCGCACGGCGCAGCAATTCGCAGCCGATTTCGACTTTATCGGCGGTTCTTTTGATGCCGATGCGACAGCAGACTATACGTACATCAGTGCCGAGTTCATGACCAAGGACCTCGCTCGCGGTCTAGAACTTTTTTCCGATGCCACTTTGCACCCGACGTTTCCCGAAGACGAGGTCGCCAAAGTTTTAGCCCAGGGCATCGATGGCGTAAGAGGCGCCAAAGACGATCCGCAGTCCGTACTGGGGTTGTACTACCAGGGCTATCTCTTCGGAACTCATCCCTACGGGCGTCCTCCTGCAGGCGACGAGCTTTCGCTCAAACGAATTCAGCGAGATGTTATCGTAAAGTTTTACGAAGGACACTACGCCCCGGGTAATACCATGCTCGGTATCGCCGGCGAGTTCGATACAGCGGAGATGCGCAAACAGCTCGAAGCTGCGTTCGGCGTGTGGCCTGCCCGCCCTGTAACAAGTGTGCCGATTCCTGCCACGCCGCCGGAGAAGGGCAGAAGGCTCTTGCTGGTCGATAAGCCCGACGCCACACAAACCTATTTCGCCATCGGAAACATCGGGACTGCCGTAAATGATCCGGATCGTGTTGCGATTCGAGTGGTCAACACGATATTTGGCGGAAGATTTACCTCTCAGCTCAATGAAGCGCTGCGCGTTGAGTCGGGATACACGTACGGCGCGGGATCGTTTTTTGATTCACACAAAACTTCGGGTCCTTTCGAGATTTACAGCTTCACAAAGAATGAAACCACGGTCCCGGCGATTGATCTGGCGCTTCGAGTCCTGGAAAACCTGCACAAAAATGGCGTGATGGCTGAACAACTGGCTTCGGCCAAGAGCTACATCAAAGGCCAATATCCGCCGACGATCGAAACTTCAAAGCAGCTGGCGCAACGAATAGTCCTCAACGAATTTTACGGCCTGGGAGACGACGAGGTGAATGAGCTGGAAAAGCGGGTCGATGCGGTGACCCCGGAGATTGCCAAGGGGGTTATTGAAAAGCATTTCCCGCTGGACAATCTTGTTTTTGTGCTGATCGGCAAGGCATCCGCGATTGGACCGGCTGTGAGAAAGTATGCCGACAAGTTCGATGAGCGCCCCATCGGCGACCCAGGTTTTTGGCCGCCGGCCGTCGCGCAGAAGTAGCGCAGTCCGGTACGATTTATCTGGTCTGTCGGGTCGGCCTAGAGCTAGTGTTGATGATTCTTCGGGAGGAAAAATGAGTTTTAGAAACTTGGCCATGATTGTTGGCTCATTGTTCGCGATACTGCTCACGGCGGGTTCGGCTGCCGTGGCGGAAGAGACTCCGCTGCTCGTGCAATCACCCACGATGAATGAGTCGCAAATCGTATTCGCTTATGGCGGCTATCTATGGAGTGTCTCGCGCGCAGGCGGCGAAGCGCGCCAGCTTACAACCAGCGGACACGAGAGTGGCCCAAAATTCTCGCCAGATGGAAAATGGATCGCGTTTACGGGCCAGTACGACGGCAACGTAGATGCCTACGTGATGCCCGCCGATGGCGGTGAACCAAAGCGCCTGACGTGGCATCCGGGCGCGGACATCGTTGACGGGTGGACTCCTGACGGCAAGAAGATTCTGATTCGGTCGCCGCGAGAGGCCTACGCGGATTTCGACCGCTTGTATACCGTGCCGCCCCAGGGAGGCGTTCCGGAAGTCCTTCCGATGTGGCGCGGCGAAGCAGCTTGCTATTCACCCGATGGTTTGCGTATTGCGTATGTGCCGAATCTGAAATGGCAAGTCGCCTGGAAGCGCTATCACGGAGGGCAGACCACGCCCGTGTATCTGCTCCGGTTAAGCGATTTGCAGCTCGAAAAGGTTCCCCGCGCGAAAGTTGAACTTGAAAATTCGAATGACGACGATCCTGTCTGGGTTGGCGACACCGTATATTTTCTTTCTGATCGCAAAGGCCCCGTTACGATATTTGCCTACGACACTAAGACGAAAAAAGTGAGACAGGTGCTGGAGAATTCGGGGCTCGACCTCAAATCACTCTCCGCCGGCCCGGGAGCGCTGGTCTACGAGCAGTTTGGCGGCATTTACACGCTCGATCTGAAAACTGAAAAAGCGAGCAAGGTCAGCATTCACATCGCTGGCGATCTGCCAGCCACGCGGCCGCAGTTTGAAAAGGTCGCGGACAAAATTGAGAATGCCGGAATATCACCGACAGGAGTTCGCGCCGTTTTCGAAGCACGCGGAGAAATTTTGACCGCGCCAGCAGAAAAAGGTGACATCCGCAACCTTACACGAACGACGGCAGTGGCGGAACGCGATCCCGCCTGGTCGCCCGACGGCAAGTCCATCGCATTTTTCTCCGACGAATCCGGCGAATATGCGCTGCACATCGTGGATCAGAGCGGATTGGGGGCGGTGAAGAAAATCAATTTGGGCAACCCACCTTCGTTTTTCTACGGACCGACTTGGTCTCCGGACAGCAAGAAAATTGCGTACACCGACAAGCGGATGAATCTCTGGTACGTCGACGTGGAGAAAGGAACGCCAGTAAAAGTTACTTCGGATCGCTACGAAGATCCGACATCCACAATGAATGAGACTTGGTCGCCGGACAGCAAATGGCTGACCTACGGGAAGTATCTAGAAAACCACATGCGGACGGTCTTCGTTTATTCACTGGAGACGGGTAAGGAGTCGCAGATCACGGATGGGACCAGCGACGCCCGGTATCCGGTGTTCGACAAGAACGGGAAATCGCTGTACTTCGCGGACAGCACGGACATGGGGCTCTCCATCGGCTGGCTAGATCTTTCCAGTTACCAGCATCCGGTCCTAAGAAGCATATACGCGGTTGTCTTGAAGAAAGGCGACTCCTCCCCCGTCGAGCCTCAGAGCGATGAAGAGAAGGCGGCGGGCGAAGAGAAAGGCAAGGGAACTGATAAAAGCGCCGACAAGAACTCGGCAAAAGGTAAGGAGGGTGAAAAGAAGGAAGAGGTGAAGGTAACCATCGATCTGGACGGTATCGGCCAGAGAATCGTGGCGCTGCCAATAAAAGCGGGCAATTATATTGGCTTGGACACGAGCAAGACCGGCATTCTCTTCCTGAGCGAAATCCCGGATGTTCCACGGCTAGCGGAGCGCACGACCGTTTCGGTTTCCAAATTTGATCTGAGCACACGCAAAACTGAACCATTCCTTAGCGGACTCCGCAGTTTTTCCGTCTCTGCTAATGGCGAAAAGGTGCTCTACCGCCAGGGGCCCGGATGGTTTATTGCGCCAACCGCGGCCGCTCCGAAGCCTGGCGAAGGTGCGCTGCATCTTGACGCGATGGAGGTGTATACCGATCCCCGCGCCGAGTGGAACCAGATGTACCACGAAGTTTGGCGGATCGAGCGGGACTTTTTCTATGACCCGCATCATCACGGTTTGAATATCGCTGTCGCCGAGCGAAAGTATGCGCCGTACCTGAAAGGTGCGGGCGGGCGTGCCGATGTCAATCATCTATTCGATGAAATGCTCGGCGAACTCACGGTAGGGCACATGTTCATTCGCGGAGGCGATGTCCCGCAGCCGAAACACGTCAAAGGTGGCCTCCTCGGCGCCGACTACAATGTAGAAAACGGTCGATATCGCTTTGCGCGCATCTTTAATGGAGAGAATTGGAATCCTGAATTGCGTGCGCCCTTGACGCAGCCTGGTGTGGACGTCAAAGTTGGAGACTTCCTCCTCGAAGTGAACGGCACGGAAGTGCGCCCGCCGACCAGTGTCTATAGCTATTTTGAAAATACGGCTGGCACCCAAATCAAAATCAAAGTTGGACCGAACGCTGACGGCACAGGTGCCCGTGAAGTGACTGTTGTCCCGCTCCCCAGCGAATTCGAGCTTCGCAACCTCGCCTGGGAAGAAGACAACCGTCGCAAGGTCGATGAGCTGAGCGGAGGCAAAGTCGCATACGTTCATGTGCCCGACACAGCCACCGGCGGCTTCATAAATTTCAATCGCTATTACTACGCTCAGGTAGGCAAACAGGCTGCCATCATCGATGAACGCTATAATCACGGCGGCCAAATCGCCGACTACATTATTGACATGCTCAAACGCCCGCTGCGCAATTGCAGCATTACTCGCGAAGGTGAGGAATTCTGCTCGCCACTCGCGCAGATCTATGGCCCTAAGACCATGATCATCAACGAAATGTCCGGTTCAGGCGGAGATGCCTTGCCTTGGATGTTCAAGCAAGATAAAGTCGGCCCACTCGTCGGGACGCGAACCTGGGGCGGGCTGGTCGGCATTTACAATTATCCGTCGCTGATGGATGGCGGCTCCGTTACAGCTCCGCGTGTAGCCATCTTTGGGCTTCACGGCGAATGGGAAGTGGAAAATCACGGGATTGCGCCGGACATCGAAGTTGAAAACGATCCGGCGTCCGTCGCCGCCGGCCACGATCCGCAGCTCGAGCGCGCCGTGCAGGTGACTCTGGAAGCGCTGAAGGCGCATCCGGTTGTGATCCCGGAGCATCCGCCCTATCCGAACTATCACCAGAAGTAGCATCCGGGGCCAGCGCACGAACGCGGCTCTCCTACGATTTGTGCCGCGAGACAGCGGCGCAGCGCAGGGTGTGCTATTTTGCTTGTGATCCCCCATGCCTGAACTTCCTGAAGTCGAGACGGTGGCGCGCTGCCTTCGCCGTACAATTATTGGGAGACGGATTGTCTCCGTGTCGCTCTGGAAGACAGATTTTATCGATGACCCGACGGCACTTGAGCAACATCTGCCGGGCCGGCGAATCGAAGCCGTCGATCGTTATGGAAAATTCATGCTGCTGCGTCTTTCGCCGGTGCACCGCAACGCGTCCGAGTCCTCCAATGGTGCTGCCGAATCCGCTGCCTTGCTTGTACACCTCGGAATGACAGGTCACATCGCGCCGAAGCCGGCGGCGCAGCCTTGCGAGAAGCACACCCACGTCTCTTTTCTGCTCGACGATGATCGCGAGCTGCGCTACACGGATGCCCGGCGCTTCGGGCGGCTTGCCTACCTTTCCAGCGGACCGCTCGCGGAGGAGCTACGCAACTTTGGCGCCGATCCGCTCGAGATTAGCGCGGAGGACTTTGTGATTCAGACGCGCTCGCGCAGAGCCAGAATGAAGTCGCTCCTGCTGGATCAGGGTTTTTTGCGCGGCGTCGGGAACATTTACGCCGACGAAAGCCTCTGGCGCGCAAAAATTCATCCGGCACGTCTCGGGGCCTCCCTGAAAAAAGAGCAGGCGAAAACACTTCATCGCGTTCTTCGGGAAATACTCCAAAAAGCTATTGTGCTACGCGGCTCTTCGATCTCCAATTTTCTCAACGCTGATGGCGAGCCGGGAGAATACCAGCTCCATCACCGCGTTTATGGGCGGGAAGGCGAGCGATGCGACCGCTGCGGAGCGGCCATCCGCCGCGCGATCGTCGCTGGACGCAGCAGTTATTTTTGTCCCAGGTGCCAGACGTCGCCGCGCGGGTGTGTTGCGCTTGCTCTGTCTCGAAAACGGAGACGCCGAGCCTTCAATTAGAGGGAACTAATGCGAGCTGTGGTCCAAAGAGTAAGCCGCGCGCGAGTAACGGTCGGGGGACGCGCAGCCGGAGAAATCGGCGCGGGCCTGATGATTCTGCTTGGCGTCGGTCGCGAGGATACATCGGCGGTTGCAGCGTCCCTGGCGGAGAAAGTCGCTAATCTGCGAATCTTTGAGGACGCCCAGGGGAAGATGAATCTGTCCCTTCTCGACAGCAAAGGTGCGGCGCTGGTAGTTTCGCAATTTACTCTATATGGTGACGCACGCGGGCAGAGGCGGCCAAGTTTCATCACTGCCGCTCCGCCGGAAAAGGCCAAAGCCCTCTACGAAGAATTCAGCCGAGCGCTACAAAGATTAGGAATCACGGTTGCGACGGGTATCTTCCAAACGATGATGTCCGTGGAGTTGGTGAATGAAGGACCAGTCACGATCCTCCTCGATTCCGACAAAGCGTTCTAGCTTGCGATCCGGCTCAACAGGCACCCGCAAGTGGACCAATTTGGCGGCGCTTCGAGAGTTGAAAAAGCTGGCGGATCCTAAGGTCCGCAAAAAACTGTTCTATTTCGGTGTTAACGTCCCAAGAGCATACGGAGTTTCGGCGCCGATGCTGCACAAGCTTGCACGTCACATCGGAAAAGATCAGCGATTGGCGGAGCAGCTCTGGTCCTCCGGCATCCACGAAGCTAGAATCCTCGCCGCGCTCATTGGTGAACCAGAGAAGATCACTTCCGCGCGAATGGAACGGTGGGTGCACGATTTTGATTCTTGGGACGTAGTCGACACAACGTGCTGTTATTTGTATGCGGCCGCGAAGCCCGCATGGCGCAAAATCTACGAGTGGAGCAACCGGAAAGCGGAGTTCGAAAAGCGGGCCGCCTTTTCCCTGATTGCCTATTTGAGCTATAAGGACAAAGCAGCCGAGGACGGACAATTCATTGAGTTTCTATCCGTAATTGAGCGCGAGGCATACGACGAACGGAATTTCGTTAGAAAAGCCGTCAACTGGGCGTTGCGAAATATTGGAAAGAGAAATCGACGGCTGAATCGCGCCGCCACTCGTACCGCAGAGCGAATCCGCCAACAAGACTCTCGCGCCTCGCGATGGATCGCTGCGGACGCACTCCGGGAACTTCAGAGCAATGCGGTTCAGGCGCGGCTGCGAAGAAAAGCAGGCTGACCCATGGCAAAGCATGTTGACGCTCAAGGCGTCCTAATTCGCCGCGCACGTTCCAGCGACGCCTCCAGGCTCGCGGAGCTGAGCGGTCAACTTGGCTATCCGGCAAGCGCCGCGGAAATCGTAAAGCGCATGAACAAGCTAAAGGCCGCCCGAGACAACGCCTTGTTCGTGGCGGAATCCCGAGAGGCAGGAGTCGTCGGCTGGGCTCACGTAAGCGTCACGCATCTTCTCGAAGCTGGCACGCGAGCGGAGCTGAATGGGCTTATCGTCGCGCAGGGCGAGCGCAGCCTGGGTGCCGGTGCGAAGCTGCTCGAGGCCGTCGAGTCCTGGGCACTGAAGCATGGCTGCCCAACAATGTCGGTGCGCTCCAACGTAATCCGCGAGCGAGCCCACAGATTCTACGAACGGCAGGGCTACGAACACTACAAAACGCAAAAGGCATTCCGTAAGGAACTCTAGGGTTTCTCGTGTCCACGGAGACGATAACCCTTAGCTGACACTCATCCCCACCGCCTGGCAAGGTATATCGCATTACGATATACTTATGCCATGGCAAGGGATATTCGCCCCGCCGAGTACCGTGCGCTCGCTGAGTTGCGTTACCTCATCCGCCATTTTCTGCGGGAGGGGGACGCCAAGGCGCGAGCCATCGGGCTGGAGCCCCAGCAATACTTGATGCTGCTCGCCATCCGTGGGCTGCCTGAAGGGTGTGAGGCGACCATTCAAACGCTCGCCGAGAGACTCGCGCTGAAACACCATAGCGCCGTGGAGCTCATCGATCGTCTAGAGACTCACGGGTACGTGCGCAGAACCCGCAGCCGGGGCGACCGGCGCCGCGTGTTCGTATCTCTGTTGCCGCGAGGCGAGCGCCATCTCGAACAGGTCGCACGTAATCGCATCAGCGAACTGCGCACCAGCGGGGAAACGCTGGTTGGCGCCATCGAAGCGTTGCTTCGGCGTGGCAATCGCAACGGCAGCAAGTCGAAGAAAGCAGCCAAAGGAGGAAGTGCGAGATAGGCGTGCCTGACGAAATTCAGATTAAAAGGCGATTCGGGAGAGCCCACAGGGAAGCCCAATTTCGCAAGGACGAGCGGAGAGACTTCAGCCCCACAGTGCGAGTCATCCTCGCCTCCGTTCCGACTGCGGGCAGAGGCGGATTTTGCGCTTTCATCATTCTTTCCCCGCTCCGTTGGCACATCTGATGTGCAATGAAAACAAGCCCAGACTAGGGCTGCTCGATACTAGAGATTGTCGGCACCCGGAGAACTGCTAACCCAATGACGCAAGACTCGGAGAAGGTTCAGACAAGCTGGTGGAAGTCCCCTGCTCGGCACTGGAACGTGCTCCTCACCGACGGTGAGGAACAGGTTTTTTTAGTCCTGACGCTGTTGATTGGCGCCCTAACGGGCCTGATGGCTGTCGCTTTCATCTTGCTGACGGAACGCTTTGGTTCCCGCCTTTATCCGGCGGGAGGAGCTACCTGGCATCGCTTAGTGTTCCCCGTAGCTGGCTCGCTGAGCATGGGCTATCTCCTCTTCCGCTATTTCCCGGAGGCCCGCGGCAGCGGCGTTGTGCAAACGAAAGCCGCACTCTACGCGCGCGAAGGCCGCATCACAGCACGGACCATGTTTGGAAAATTTTTCTGCACTTCGGCCACGCTGGCTAGTGGAATTCCCCTCGGACCTGAAGGCCCGACCGTCCACGTCGGCGCAGCGATCGCATCGGTGCTGGGCCGGAACCTGGGCTTGCGACCGGAAAAGGTAAAAGCTCTGCTTCCCGTCGCCGCTGCAGCCGCTATTGCGGCCGCCTTCAACACGCCGCTTGGAGCCGTGCTGTTTGCCCTTGAGGAAGTCGTGGGTGAGCTTCACGCCCCAGTCCTCGGCTCGGTCGTCCTGGCATCCGCGACCTCCTGGGGCATGCTGCGGCTCTTGCTGGGCAACGATCCCCTTTTTAAGGTTCCTCAATACGAGCTCGTCAATCCCTGGGAGTTCGTCCTCTACGCCATACTGGGGGTAGCAGGCGGCTTTCTTTCCGTGTGGTTCGCCAAGCTCTTGCTGGGAATGCGTGAGCGATGGTTCCTGAAACTTCCGCGAAAGACACTCTGGTTCCAACCTGTAGTTGGCGGCGTGGTGGTTGGTCTCATGGGATTGTTTGTTCCTCAAGTGCTGGGCGTAGGGTACAACCACGTCGGCGCGGTGCTGAACGGAGGCATGGCCTTTAAGCTTATGGTCTTGCTTCTATTTTTGAAGTTTTTTGCTGTGGCGATAAGTTATGCGACCGGGAACGCTGGCGGCATTTTCGGCCCGAGCCTGTTTATCGGTGCCATGCTCGGAGGCACCATCGGCAGCGTCGGCCACCACTTCTTGCCTGGTTATGTGGCCGCCCCAGGAGCTTACGCGCTCGTAGGCATGGGCGCGGCTTTCGCGGGCATCGTCCGAGCGCCGATGACCTCTGTCGTCATGATCTTTGAAATCACGCGAGACTACGCCGTCATTGTGCCTCTGATGATCTCAAACCTCGTCAGTTTCTTTATCTCCTCGCGCTTCCAGAAAGAGACCATTTTCGAAGCGTTGGCTCGTCAGGACGGCATTCACTTGCCCACCGCCGAGACTCGCCAAGCGGAAGGCCACCGTCAGGTAATCCTGGCCATGCGGCCGGCGACGGAAATACTGTCTGGCGACATGACGCTGGAAGAAGCTCTCGACGCGATTCGATCGAGCGAATCCACCGCCTGGCCCGTCAGAGACGGCCGGGGCCTGATTGGCGTCGTGACTTTTGGAAAAATTCAGCAAGCTGCCGCAGCCGAATCGATGCCTAATCTCTTGAAAGAGCTAGTGGACAGCTCGGACTTTCCGCACTTGCACACTGACCACTCCCTTAGCCTGGCTCTTGAACGCATGGGCGCTTGTCAGATTAACTCGATTCCCGTTGTAAGCCGCGCAGACATTCACAAACTCGAAGGCGTTGTAACTTTAAAGGATGTCTTGTCAATCTACGGCGTTGGCTCTCCCGAAAAAGCCTGATTCGAAAAACGGCGATTTCTGGCCATGATTTCCCCTGCCCTCTGACTCGGCAGGAGGCGCTAAGCCTGATAATTCGGATACTTTTCACGCAACTTCTCAAAAGCAGGCGAGGACGTGCCCCGGCGCGAATGATAATGAAGGATCCGGCGCCCTTCCCGTCAGGTTGCGGGCTATCATTCAAGACCGACTCCACATCGCTGCGATTCTGAATTCTGTCGAGCCGGAAGGAAACTTTCTTGCCCGTCGGCGCGAGCCGTACCACGACGAATTGGTTTTTTCGATATGCGGTTCGAGGGTCCGCTGAATAGATAATCTCGTTGCCCTGAAAATTGTGATAGCGGATTTGGAGTGTGTAGTCGTTCGGTTCGGCATTTCCCTTCAGCTGAGGAAAAATTTCAATCGCCGTCTTTCCAGAAATTCGGCTCTGCCGGTAGCCTTCGCCATATTCTGAGTCGTACTTCGCGCAAGCCGGATTGACGCACTTGACCTTCCAGAGCGATTTTTTCGCTCCCCAAGTTCCGCATTTCGGACACTTGACAGCGTCATCGAATTGGCCCATCCGCGGCCTCCGGCAACAGAGTTTCCAGGGAAACGGCTAAGAAAACGTATGCAAATCTTCAGATTTGCATACTTCAATAAGGCCCCTCGACAGGTGACGCCTCTCTCCCACGAGTTCCTCTTGCGAGGCTTGTATCGTCACTGCTTCAGGGCTTGGAGAGAAAGCCGCCGCCCCCGCATTTCGCGGGCGCAGCCTGGCAGCCGTCTCCCTGGAACTTTTCTGCGTCTGGTAGTTTTTCCAGACGAAAAACGGCGAGGCAATCCGACCGTGCTGGATCTGCCGCCGCCGGTGTACGAGCGATGGTAATCCCATCGCACGCAAGCTGCGGTAGGGCAGCGCTCGAAAATACGATTTGCGGTGTCCGCCGTGGAACGCAAGCGAAAGAACCTCTTCGGCGAGCCAGCGGTCCAGCAGCCGCAGCTGATGTTCGTCGTTCACATGTTTCAAGTAATAGTCCAGGATGGCCACGTTGCGCACGCTCTTTTCCAGCGCCGTTCGCGCAACTCCTATGGCAAATTCTGCGCGCTTACGCGGATCGCCTATGCGCGCAAGCTTGGCTCGTTTGCGCCGGAAGGCGAATCGGAAAACGTTGCAAATCTTCCGGCACTTGTCCCTCGACAGACGGACTCCGCCATCAGCGCAAAATTCCAGTCCGAGATGCCGGATCCGCGATGCGGCTATAAAGCCAGCCGCCGCGCTTGCGCTGCGGGCGAGCAAGAGATTTTCTTCGTGGCTGGTCTTGCTTTGCAATTTCATTTCACGGAGTGCTTCGTAAAAATAAGTCATCCCGGCTTCTATGGTTTTCCGGTCGCTCGAAAGCAAAAGTAGGTCATCTGCGTATCGAAAATAGCTCAAGCCCGTGAGCGCATCGAGCTGCCGATCCAGCGGCGTGAGGTACACGTTGGCAAGAAAGCAGGCCACGGGTGTGCCGAACGCAATGCCTTGCTCCGCCCGAACCGCGCGTCCTGCATCTTCGTACGGAAAGCGCACTCGTGCCTCGAGCAAATGGAACAAGTAATCGTCAGGCTCAATCAGTTCCGACAACTGAGTTAGCAGTACCTCATGACTTACAGACGGAAAATAGTTTGCGATGTCGCGTTTCGCCGCGTACAGAGGAACGGTTGCGGTGGCGAGCAACTTCGCGATTCCTCGCTGGCAGCGATCCAAACCAAATCCCCGCAATCGATACGCAAAGCAATTCGGCGAAAACCAACTGTGTAGCCGCGCGCTCAACACACGATAGAGCAACAAATCAACCAGCCGTTCCTCCCACGGGTAGATATAGAGCGTGCGGCGCTTTCCTCGGAAATTTCGGTGCAGAGCGGTCCCGTGGCGGAAGGAAAACGACTCGCGCGCCAGTTCGCGATGGAGGTCCGCAAGATTGTGCAGGCCCGATCTGGCAAAATCGTAAAAGTCTTTCTTGTCCGTGGACGCAAAGAGCGCCTTTCGCCAGGCGAATAGGGGCTTCGTGTAAATGCGGACAGCAGCCTTATAAAGTTCGGTTTCGCTATATAAGTCGCGCCAGCGCAACTTTGTGCGCACGCCAAAATCGGCCGTCAAGGATGCCCTGCCACTCTTGTTCGTTTGCAAAGTGGCCGGATTCTAGTGCGATTGAAAGAAGGCCGTCAATTACCAATCTGTGGATAACTTCGCCCGTGCGAGGCAATCTGCTCGGTTCTACGTGGTGACCTTTCTCGCGCCCGCGAGTCTCAAGAGCTCCCGAGACGATCGCGCTCGTGGATTATCTCTGGTCTATATTGCCTGATTGATTTATGCTTCCCGCGTTCGATTGTAGCTTCTTTTTACCATGCTCTTCAAAACGCAAAGCGCTTCCGTGTACGGCATCGACGCTTACCTCGTGGATGTCGAAGTCGACGTCGGTTCAGCCTACATGAAGGACTTCAACGTCGTCGGTCTCCCAGACAACGCCGTCAAGGAAAGCCGCGAGCGCATCAAGGCCGCGCTCCGCAACTGTGGCTTCGAGTTTCCTCACGGTCAGGGCGTAACCATCAATTTAGCCCCAGCCGATGTCCGCAAGGAAGGCTCTGCTTTCGATCTGCCGATGGCTCTTGGCCTGGTCGGCTGCATGGGTCATTTTTTCGGAAAACAGCTCAACCAATGCATGTTCCTTGGTGAGCTTTCCCTGGATGGAAGCATCCGGTCCGTGCGTGGCGCGTTGTCCGCGGCACTCGCCGCACGTGAGTGCGGTCTCAAATCACTTGCCGTACCGGAATCTAATGCGCGCGAAGCCGCTGTGGTGGAAGGCGTGGATGTATTCGGTCTCAAGACTTTACCACAGGCCGTGGATCTGGTGAACGCACCCGAGTCCTTTCAACCAATCCGCGTGGATGCCAAGCAGATGCTTTCAGAGGCTGCACAGTATTCCGTCGACCTCCGCGATGTTCACGGCCAGCAGGCCGCAAAGCGCGCTCTCGAGGTTGCTTGCGCCGGCGGTCACAACATCTTATTCATCGGTCCTCCCGGCGCTGGCAAGACCATGCTCGCCAAACGGATCCCCACGATTCTTCCGCCTATGTCCCTCGAGGAAGCCATCGAAACCACCCGCATCCATAGCGTCGCTGGCGTGCTCGAGGATAGCCGCGGCCTCGTCGGCACGCGTCCTTTTCGCTCGCCACACCACACCATCAGCGATGCCGGCTTGATCGGCGGCGGTGCTGTCCCGCGTCCCGGTGAAGTCTCTCTTGGCCACAACGGTGTTCTCTTCTTAGACGAACTACCCGAGTTTCAGCGGAACGTATTGGAGGTTATGCGCCAGCCGCTCGAGGACGGAACGGTAACGATCTCACGCGCTGCCATCTCCGTCACTTTTCCTTCGCGGTTCATGCTTGCCGCGGCCATGAATCCCTGTCCCTGCGGCTACTTCGGCGATCCGACGCGAGAATGCCACTGTACGCCCCCAATGATCCAGCGCTACGTGTCGAAGATTTCCGGACCCTTGCTGGACCGGATCGACATCCACATCGAAGTGCCCGCCGTGAAGTACAAGGAACTCCGCGCTCCCTCTTCTTCCGAGGACTCGGCGGCTATCCGCCAGCGAGTCATTGCGGCGCGCCAGCGTCAAACGGAGCGATTTCACGCCGAAAAGACGACCTACGCGAATGCCCAGATGATGCCCAAAATGATTCGCAAACACTGCGCCATCTCCGCGGATGGCGAAAAACTCCTTGAAAATGCCATTGTCCGGCTCGGCCTTTCTGCCCGTGCCCACGACCGCATTCTGAAAGTAGCTAGAACGATTGCCGACCTGGATGCCTCAGAAAGTATCGATCCCCGCCACCTAAGCGAAGCCATCCAGTACCGCACACTCGACCGCTCTTATTGGGCATAGCTAGAACTCATGCATCATTGGCCAGAAGCTGAGCCGGCAGCTTTCATTCCGTCCATCCTCCAGCCTTTCTCGCCAAGTGCTCCATTGACTTAGGTTTACCGGCTGTGTTACCGATAGGTGCGCCCTCTTAGGCTTATTTTGCCTATCGGGGTGGGCCACGCATGGGCACCGATCCCAAGCACCTCAAAATCACGCTAGAGACGCAAGTTGAGAGCGTAAATCTCGCCGAGGAAATGTGTCTCCGCGTAGCCGAGGCTGCCGGATTCGGCGAAGACGATTGCTATAAGATCGGCATGAGCGTGCGTGAAGGCGTTATCAACGCGTTTCATTACGGCAATCAGGAGCGCCCTGAAAAAAAGATTCATCTGGCTGTGGATCTTACCGGTGAAAAAATGATCATTCACGTCCTGGATGAAGGTCCTGGCTTCACCCTCGCCGATGTACCCGATCCCCTGGCGGAAGAAAATCTCCTGAGTACTTCCGGCCGGGGAATCTTCCTGATGCGCGCATTCATGGACGAATTTGACGTGGTGCCGGGACGCACAGGCGGCGCGGAAATCGTCATGTCAAAGAAACTTCCGTTTCAGGAAAATCCGGGGACGAATGGCCAAGGAAGCCAGGGCGCTTCCCCGCAGCAAGGAGCGTAACGAAATCATGGCTTTGCGCGCAACACATCGAGATGCTGGTCAAGCCACCGTGGTGGACCTCAGCGGCCGCATTACCTTAGGAGAAGGCAGCGCGCTTCTGCGCAAAACTGTCCGAGGTCTTCTCGACGACAAACACACTAAAATCGTCCTCAATCTGGGCGATGTGGATTACATCGATAGCTCCGGCATCGGCGAGCTCGTCAGTGCGTACACGACCGCGAAGGGCCGCGGCGGCGAACTGAAGCTCCTGCACTTGACGAAAAAGGTTCACGACCTTCTCCAACTCACCAAGCTCTACACCGTCTTCGATGTGTATACGGATGAAAGCGTCGCGCTAGGCAGTTTTCGGTAGCTATTCCTTTGCCCCGTCGAATATCTACGTTCGAGATGTAACATCGCTCTCATCCGCTCGTTTCCTGCGGCACAATTCCTTATGATCTTTTAAAGATGCGCCCATGAACGACAACTCTGATACCGCGTGGGTAGTCCACTGTGCTACGGCCGTGGGTTTTGACCTCTGCGGAGTTGTGCGGGCAGAAAAATTTGCCGAGTTGGACCTAGGAAACGAGTGGCTCGCGCGCGGCTATGCCGGCGAGATGAAATATCTCCATGACCCGCGCCGCACAAATCCGCACAGCGTCATGTCCGGGCTCCGCAGCGTGATCGTTTGCGCCATAAATTACAATTCTCCCCCGCCCCGATCCGTGGAAGCGTTGCAAACAGAGCCAGCCGAACCAAGAGGCTGGATTTCCCGCTACGCCTGGGGCGAGGACTATCACGAAGTACTTCGTCAAAAGCTTCAGCAACTGGAAGGGAATTTTCGCGACCGATTCTCCGAGCCCTTTGAAACTCGCATTTACGCAGACACGGGGCCCCTGAATGAGCGAGTGCTCGCCAAACACGCCAGCCTGGGTTGGCTCGGGAAAAACACCCTCTTGTTGAACTCAAAGCTGGGCTCCTGGTTTTTTCTCGGCGTCATTCTCACGACTCTAGACATTCCTCCCTCGCTCGGCCCAGCCGAGTTGCCATTTCCGGACCTCTGCGGCTCTTGTACAAAATGTATCGATGCCTGCCCGACGGAAGCGCTCGTTGAGCCCTATGTCATGGATTCGCGACGGTGCATTTCCTATTTAACCATCGAGCTCCACGGCAGCATCCCCGAAGATCTCCGTGAGCCCATGGGCCGCCACGTCTTCGGCTGCGATATTTGCCAGGACGTTTGTCCATGGAATCGCCGCGCTCCGGTCACGCGCGCTCCACAATTTCAACCGAGAGCTTTTCCTGAGACGGAAGAAGTCGCAACGGAAAAGCAGCCTCCCGTCACTGCGGCAGAACCACTCGAAACCGCTTCTCTCTTCTTGCCTCGCCTCGAATGGCTGGCCTCAATGAGCGAAGAACAATTCCGCGTTTTCTTCCGAGGAAGTCCCATCAAGCGGACAAAATGGCGCGGCCTGGTGCGGAACGCATGCATCGCGCTCGGCAATTCCGCTCCCTCAATTTCTTCGCCTGGGCGCCGCAGTATCTGCGAACTCCTGCAGCGCCTCTCTGCCTCCTCTGATCCATTGATCGCGGAATCTGCCCAATGGGCGCTTTCCCGCATCTAACAACTTCGGTGGTCTCAGGGTCCAACCCGAATTCTCCAGGCTAGCTCCCGGGAGACCGCGATTGAGACCTCTCCGCGAAGAGCGGTATGATACTGTCGGCTGGTTGGCCAGCCTCCTCGCCGCGGGAGATCCCCTAGCATTGCCGGAAATTCCTGCTGTTTCGCGGGATAGTCGGTGTGGAATAGCTTGGTTCGAGCAGCGGCGCTTCTGCAGAGTTGCGCTCCGGCACCGCATTGGTTTTTGTATAAAATCTCAAACTGGAGGAATAAACCATGGCATTCACCGTGCCCCCACTGCCTTACTCATTCGACGCCCTGGAACCCTACATTGACGCAAAGACCATGGAAATTCATCACGACAAACACCATGGCGCCTACGTCACCAACTTGAACAAAGCCCTCGAGGGTCACGCCGACCTCCAGTCCAAATCGCTGGAAGATCTTCTCAAAGGCCTCGACTCTATTCCGGAGAACATCCGCTCGGCCGTTCGCAACAATGCCGGCGGCCATTGGAACCACACACTCTTTTGGACGCAGATGAAGAAAGGTGGAGGCGGCGAACCCACTGGTGATCTCGGCGCAGCGATCAAATCCGCCTTTGGTTCCTTCGCCGAGTTTCAGGCCAAGTTTGCGGCGGCTGGTCTCGGTCGTTTCGGTTCTGGTTGGGCTTGGCTTATTGTTAAGGACGGCAAGCTGGCCATCGATTCCACGCCGAATCAGGACACGCCGTTTATGCTCGGCGGCAAAGCCGTTCTTGGTCTTGACGTTTGGGAGCACGCTTACTACTTGAAATATCAGAACGTTCGCGGCGATTACATCAAAGCCTGGTGGAATGTCGTCAATTGGGATTCCGCCTCCGAGCACTACTCGGCCGCAAAGAAGTAGCTGTCCACGGCTGGTCCTGAAACACGAAGGCCCGGTCCAATTCGTTCGGACCGGGCCTTTGCTTTTTCTTTTGCTTCCTCTTTTTGAATCGAACTAAGCCATCATCGGCCGCTTTGCGAGCGGAACCACTGTGGCGCTGCGCGATCCGCTGCCGAAGCTCTGTGGCAGGGGCGAAAACGGTCGCGCTTCCCTGGTCGCGATCGGCACGGGCATCGCGCCAATCGTGTTGCGTGAGGCTTCGCGTACCAGCTCCATACGTCCCCTGACGCGAAACTTCGCCAGCAGCGACGACACGTGAAACTTCACCGTGCGCTCGGAAAGATTCAAAGTAGCCGCAATCTCTTTATTTGCCAGGCTCTTCATCACGCCGCCAAGCACTTCTTCTTCGCGGCGCGTGAGCTTTACGGGGCTGCCGACCGAATGTCCCGCTTGCAACAGTTTCTCCGCCTTTTCGGCCAGCCCCTCTAAAAGGTCTGTCTCCGCCTGCACCATCACTACGTAATCGTTTGGTGATTGCCCTCTCACCATGCAGTGCATCGCCAGCAGGCCCGCGGCTTGATCCACCGGAAAACATCCGTCGGGACCTGCTTCCACGTGAAAATGGGTCACCCCACTGTTTTTTTCATAAAAGTAATAATGATCGCGGGGATTTGCCGGGCGGGGACTGCTCAATGGATGATTCTGTTCACTTCTGCGGATAAGCTTCACACGCACCCCTCAGTACGTGGCTTCGTGGCAACACAAAGCCCTTTCTTTAGATTGAACCTCCGTTAGGAGGCATGCCGCAAAGCGTAGGCAAGCGGCCGGTAAGAAGCCGTAACAGAGGGCTATGAACCAGGTGCCTGGACCTGCACAAAGTCTGCACCCGGCCGCGAGAAGGAGCTCCCTGCCAGTTCGCCTGCGTCAAGAGACGGAACGCCCCCATCTGTGCATTTTGTTCTCCCATTCGAGGAAAATTCAACTTATTCAAAAATGGGATACTTAAGCTCGGATCAGCCACGTCGATTGCACCAGTTGCGGGTAGGAATTGCATGGTGCGCGAAATTTTTCCATAATTTGGCAGCCCGTTAGCAAATATGTGAATTCCTTGGACAACAACAAGACTCACAAACTCCCTCGATGGACGTTTAGACACAAATCCTCAAAAGCTGCGGAGACCCGAAAGTTGCTCCATGCCCTGTGGAAAACTGCCCCTGGAGATCTTCTTGCTGCTTGAGGAACGCCTTCTCTCTCGCTTCAGTATGAGACAACGCGCGTCTGTTCGGGAGAAATCACTTCGTACGTTACGCCGCGCCAACGCGTCTTTCGCGTAACAATCGATGTGATGAAGTTCACCATGTAAAGAAACGGAATCACCACGATGAGCAGCACGTAGATCCAACCCTGCCCCGCGATCTGCGATTTGTAGGCTGGCAAAGCTTCCGATACGCCCGCCGCCCTTAGCGCGCCTCGAATCATCGAGAGCAGCACCGGCAGGAACGTCAGCGCTGCAAAGGGAAATGCTGGCAGCGAGGCTAGAAAAGAACTCAAGGTCAAGGTTGTCCCCAGGATTAGTGTCAGACAGTAAAGCAGGTGCAGCCCTGCGGCGATTCCCCACATTTTTTCCGCATACACGCGGGTGATCAGTACCTGCCGGTTTGTAAATTCCATCAGTCCCGTGAAATCCGTCTCGACAAACGAGGGCACGATGCATTCCGGCAAAAAGACAATGGAACGATCCGCTTGCTCCAGCGCGCGTGTCATCGAATAATCGTCGCTGATCGAATGCCGCCATGCTTCCGCGACTCCCGATTGGTCAAAGACGCTCCGCCGGATCGCCGTCCCCCCGCCCCAGCAAAAATTCTTTCCTTTTTCGCTAAGCATCGTGACGATTGGTGCATTCCACGCGGCGAGCAGCGCGGTCGCCAGGTTACTCTTGTTCGGTATCAACCATCGCATTGTAGTTGTGGCCCCAATTCGGGAATCGCTTAGGGGCGCTACCATGCGGTGCAACCAGTTCTTTCCCGGTCGTCCATCCGAGTCCACAAAAGTGTACACGTCGAACTCGGCCGGCATCTGGACTATCCCCAGGCGCAAGTTGTTCACCTTTTCGCCGCAGCCGTCCGGTTTTTCCGTAAGCACAGTGTGCGCCTTCACTCGCGATGAGGCCGCAACACGCTTCACGATGTTGTATGCCGGATCCGTCGCCGAAGCGATCAGGAAGAATATCTCGTAGTTTTGGTAATCGAATTCCGTAAGCGAAACCAGATTGCGCTCAAGCGCTGGTTCCATTCCTTTGCACGGGCAGAGCACTGCTACCTTTGGCGCATAGAATCCGGGATCCGTGTGCAGGCGCCGCCGCACATAACCCAGCCACTGCATCGCCTGCCCGACCAGATAGAGGCCTAGCAATACCTGGGGGATAGCCAAAATGTAAAATAGGATTTCCACGCCTCTTGAGGATAGCAGACGCACCGCACTCGCGGATGGCGGCGTGTAAAGGTAGAATCGCACCGGTAAACGTACCATCCTAAGGAGAGAAGAGATGCCCAATCGCGTGGACTTCACCATGGTGACTACAGGACTAGAAATCCCCGGCTACCGCATCGTTCGAAATTTCGGTATTGTGCGCGGCCTCATCGTCAGGTCGCGCAGCGTAATCGGCAACTTGGGTGCGGCTCTTCAAACCATCGTCGGCGGCAATATCACCATTCTTACCAATCTTTGCGAGAAAGCCCGCGAAGACGCGTACGAATTGCTCATGCAACATGCCAGCGAACATGGCGCAAATGCCGTCATCGGTATGCGCTACGACGCCACCGAGGTCATGCAGGGCGTGACCGAAGTCCTCGCCTATGGCACTGCTGTCCAGGTAGAACGCATCTCTTAGTTCGCAGCGGAGGCCTTGGCTGCGGCTGGTCGCGCCAACCGATCGCGCCAACTCGCGGCGAGCCCGCCCGCAATGATAGAATCCAGCCCTCCTATGTACTGCTCTTCCTGCGGCGCACAGGTTTCTCCCACGGGGCGGTTCTGTTCCTCTTGCGGTGGGTCGCTCGAGCCCAACACAGCTGCGACTATCGACTCAAACGAGCTGAGTGCCGACCAGGAGACCATCGCGCCTCCTTCGACTCCGGCTTCGCGCAGACCCTCCTCAGCTCCCGCCTCTTCACGGCCGCCGCGCACGCCCTCCAGCGGAGGTTCGAGGCCTCCCAGTTCGGATCCTATCAGCGGCGGTCGTTTCACCCCGGGCGAAATCATTGCCGAGCGCTATCGAGTCGTGGCCATGGCTGGTCGCGGCGGCATGGGCGAGGTCTACCGCGCCGAAGACTTGAAACTCGGCCAGCTCGTTGCCATCAAGTTTCTTCCCGAGGCCATCTCGCAGGACGCTGCCGCTCTATCACGTTTTCATTCCGAAGTCCGCATCGCTCGGCAAGTCTCCCATCCCAATGTTTGCCGTGTCTTCGATATCGGCGACGCGGACGGCATGCCTTTTCTCTCGATGGAGTATGTTGACGGCGAGGATCTCGCTTCCGTCGTCCGTCGTATTGGCAGGCTTTCTCCGGACAAGGCCACCGAAGTCGCCCGCCAGATTTGTGCCGGCCTTGCCGCCTCTCACGAACGCGGGGTGATTCACCGCGATCTAAAACCCGCCAATGTCATGCTTGATGGTGCCGGAAAAATTCGTATCACCGATTTTGGGCTCGCAGGGATCGCCGCAAGCATTCAGGGCGCTGATATTCGCGCCGGCACGCCGGCCTACATGGCACCGGAACAGCTTGCCGGAAGAGAAGTTACCGCCAAGAGCGATATCTATTCGCTCGGGCTGATTCTCTACGAAATTCTCACCGGAAAACGCGCTTTCGAAGCCGCGACGCTTCCTGATCTGATCAAGCTGCGCGAGCAAGGTCCGATTACCAATCCTTCGACTCTTGTGCGCGACCTCGATCCTCTCCTCGAGCGCGTCATCCTTCGCTGCCTTGAAAATGATCCCGCGAAGCGCCCCGCTTCCGCCCTCCAAGTCGCCGCGGCCCTACCCGGTGGCGATCCGCTGGCAGCCGCTTTGGCTGCGGGTGAAACGCCTTCGCCCGAAATGGTCGCCGCCGCCGGGGAAAAGCAGGGCATGCGCCCGGCGCTCGCAATCACTCTGTTGGCCGCGGTCTTCGTGGGTTTGGCAATCTATGTCTTCACCGCCGACCGCTACCATCTCACCAGCTTGGCTGTGTTGGATAATCCGCCGCAGGTTCTCACCGCTCGCGCCAAGGAGATTCTGCGGCATCTCGGACTCACCGGCTCGCCGGCGGATTCGGCCAGTTCCTTCCACGTCTCGGACGACTATCTACAATACATTCAGGCGCACGACCAGACAGCCAGCCGTTGGAAAATATTGGCTAACGACCGCCCAGCTCCGATCACCTTCTGGTACCGCCAAAGCCCGCGTGAATTGCGGCCCTACGGTTTTTTCTCATCCGGCGGCTCGGGGCAAGTTGTCAAGTTTGATCCGCCGCTTGTGGTCAGCGGTATGAGTCTCGTCGCCGTTGATATGCGCGGCCGCCTCGTTCATCTTGAGTCCGTCCCGCCTCAGCTCGAGGATGCGCATGAAGCTCTACCTCCGCCCCAATGGGATCAATTATTTGCGGAAGCCGGCCTGTCCATCGCCGATTTTCACTCCGCCGCGCCCGAGTGGACACCCGAGGCATGGGCTGACTCTCGCGCCGCCTGGGTTGGAATCGTGCCCGGCCAGCCCCAGATTCCCCTCCGGATTGAGGCCGCCGCTTATCATGGCAGGCCCATCTACTTCGATATGATTTACCCGTGGACGACGCCGGACCGTTCCACCCCCTCCTCCGCCACCTCACATCAGAAAGTTGCAGTCGCCATTCTTGCTATTCTGTTCCTCGGCCTCGTCACCGCCGGCGTTTTTGTGGTCCGTCGCAACCTGCGCCTCAACCGTGGTGACACTCGTGGCGCCGCCCGCCTCGGCAGTTTCGTTTTTCTTGTTTTCTTCGCGATGTGGATTCTTCGCGCTCATCACGTGGCTTCCCTGAACGAGATCGATTTCGTCCTCCTGGCCTTCGCCTGGTCGCTCATCTACACCTCGCTCGCCTGCATCTTCTATCTCGCGCTCGAGCCTTTCGTTCGCAAGAAGGATCCGCGCACCATTATTTCCTGGTCACGCCTGCTTGCCGGAGATTTTGCTGACCCCCTCGTGGCTCGCGATCTCCTTATCGGCAGCGTTTATGGTGTCTGGCTCTGCCTCTGCGAAGGCGGCGACAACATTCTCCTTCCCTTGTTTCATAAGCTGCCACCCATGCCAGGGACCCCGGCGCCGGAATCTCTCAATGGCATCCGTTCCTCGATCGGCCTCCTCCTCCATTTCTCCCTGATTTTTCTTCTCTATGGCCTGCTGATCTTTTTCCTGTTTTTTCTCCTGCGCCTTGCCGTACGCAAGGATTGGATTGCCGCCATGGTCATCGTCGTACTCGGCGGCGTCACCAATACAGGCGGCGATTACTGGCTCGTTACCTTCATCGCATCTATGATTATTTGGCTCTCCATCCTTTTCATGCTGAGCCGTTTTGGCTTGCTCGTCGTGATTGTCGGCCTCATCATCCAGAATGTCCTTATCGTCTTTCCCGTCACTTCGAACTTTTCTGTCTGGTACGGAGGCTCTGCTCTTGTGGGATTGCTGGCTATCGCGGCCCTTGCAATTTTTGGATTCTCTCGCTCGCTCGCGGGCCAGCGCATCTTTTCCGCGGATATTCTCGACCGTTAGACTTTCTGGTTCACGCGGCGCCTCTTGCTGCCGCCCCTTCACCGGTTGCTTTGGGGGCGCTCCTTTGCGTACTCACCCCTGTGTAAAACCGCATTCGTAATTTGCTGAGCAAGATTCTCCAAATCGTTCAGCGCACGGCTCGCTGCGACCCGCGCCTTTTCCAAAAAAGACGAATCCAGCAGGAACGCACACCGGTCCACGAACGGATGATTGGCCGCTTCAAACGGTTTACGCGTCCGCCGCGCCGAACTGTTGCGCGCGAGCAGATCCTCGTACATCTGCAAGTCCTTCTGAAAGTCCAGCGCGTCTCCCGCGCTCCATTTTCGCTGTCGCGTAAGCACGGCCAGATATCTTCGTCGAAATGCGGCGGCGTCTTTCCTCAACATGGGCCGCGGTTTCGTTCTGCCGGAAGCCACCGGTTGGGCACAAACAATTTCCAGCGCCCTCGCCGTCGTTGCCAGCAACGCTTCCCGCTGCAGCAATTCCAGCAAATCACGGTAGAGCGAGGCGTGAACCTGCAGCGCTTGCCGTCCGTGTTCAACAACATAGGAATCGACGAATCGCGGCACGATTCGTTCGTGCTGCAACGCCTCCGCCAGCCGAAACACCAGTTCGGCGGCGGCGTCTGTCTTGTTCTGTTGTTCACGAGCCATATCCGGGACCATGGTAGCAGGACTTAGCATCCGCTCCGTCGACCTGCCCTCAAAACAAAAAGCCCAGCGAGGATCATCTCGCTGGGCTCATGTTGATTTCATTCGTGCCGAAGCACGCATCTTGCTGTCCACTACTCACTTCCGCTTCAATGAATCGCCCGAGGACTTTCCGGCCCGACATGCTTCGGCTTTGGTCCGGCCTGCGGCACGATCGGCGGAGCCACCGTTTCCTTGGACAGCGCGTGCTCCAGCACCTCATCGAGATTCCGCACGTAGGTGATCTTGATGTCGCCGAGAATTTCCGGCGGCAGATCCGCTACGGCGTTCGGCTCGTTGTCCGCAGGCAGCAGCACTTCCTTGATACCCGCGCGCTTTGCGCCGAGCACCTTTTCTTTCACGCCGCCGATCGGCAGCACGACTCCTGAGAGCGTCATCTCCCCGGTCATCGCCAGCCGGTCACGCACGGGCCTCCCCGTCAGCAAACTGACCAACGATGTCACCATCGCCGCTCCCGCTGAGGGCCCATCCTTCGGCACGCCGCCTGAGGGCACGTGAATGTGGATGTCCTGCTTGCGGAAGAAGTCCGGATCGATTCCGTACCGTTCCGCGTTCGCGCGAGTCCACGTCAGCGCCGCGGTCATCGACTCTTGCATGACCTCGCCGAGGTGTCCGGTCATCGTGAATTGCTTCCCGCCGCGCATGCGGCTGGCTTCGATGAACACGATGTCTCCGCCCACTGGCGTCCACACCAGGCCAACCGCAACGCCCGGTTTCTTGACGCGCTCCTCGACCTCTTTTTCCGCACGGAACTTCGGCACGCCCAGATATTCGCGAACGATTTCCGGCGTGACCTCCATCTTCTCCGTGCGGCCTTCCGCGATCTTCCGCGCCTGTTTGCGCGTGATCGTCGCGATTTCGCGCTCCAGGTTTCTCACGCCCGCTTCGCGCGTGAAGCTGTGTATGATTTCCTGCAGCGCCTCGTCCGAGAACGCAATCTGTTCGCCCACTTTCAAGCCGTGTTCCGCGGCTTGCTTGGGGATGAGGTACTTGTGCGCGATGTGGATCTTCTCTTCTCCCGTATAGCCGGGTAGTTCGATGATCTCCATGCGGTCTCGCAGTGGCTCCGGAATGGGATCCATCCAGTTCGCCGTAGCGATAAATAGAACTTTCGAAAGATCGAATGGCACATCGAGATAATGATCCCGGAACGCGTTGTTCTGCTCCGGATCGAGCACTTCCATTAGCGCCGAAGACGGGTCGCCTCGAAAGTCGCGGCCTAGCTTGTCGACCTCGTCCAGCATCATCACTGGATCGTTCGACTCCGCCCGTTTCAGTCCTTGAATAATCTGTCCCGGCAGCGCGCCGATGTATGTGCGCCGGTGGCCCCGGATTTCCGCTTCATCGTGCATGCCGCCAAGAGCGATGCGCACGAATTTGCGGCCCAGCGACCGCGCAATGGATTTTCCCAGTGAAGTCTTGCCCACGCCAGGAGGCCCAATGAAGCACAGGATCGGCCCCTTCATCCCTGGCTGAAGCTTCTTCACCGCCAGGTAGTCGAGAATCCGTTCCTTGACCTTCGCCAGATCGTAGTGGTCCTCGTCAAGAATCTGCTTGCCCTTGGCGATGTCGATCTCGCTCGCCCCGGAGGATTTCGACCATGGCAACGACGTCATCCATTCCAGGTATGTCCGCGAAACCATGTACTCCGCCGAAGCCGGCGTCATTTTTGCCAGGCGCTTAATCTCGCGGTCGCACTCTTTCTTGGCTTCCGCGGTCATTCCGGCTTCGTCCACTTTCTTGCGAAGCTCGTCGATCTCCTGACCGGTGTCGTCGGATTCGCCAAGTTCCTTCTGGATCGCCTTCATCTGCTCGCGCAGCAAATACTCCCGCTGGTTCTGCCCCACCTGCTCCTGCACCTGCTCGTGAATTTTCGAGCGCAGCTCCAGCACTTCCAGCTCTTTCGAAAGCTCGCGGATCAGCATCTCCAGCCGTTTACGCACACTCGGAGTTTCGATCAGCTCTTGCCGCAGCAGCGTCGAAAGCGACGGCAGCGTCCCGGCGATAAAATCCGACAAGCGACCCGGATCTTCAATATTCAACGCCACCGATTGCAGGTCATCGGAAAGTTGCGGCGAGTGGCTCACCACATCGCGAAAGAGGTCCTGCGCGTTGCGCTGCAGTGCCTCAAGTTCAGCGTCGGCGTCACCGGTGATTTCGTCCTGCGCTTCCACTCTTGCGCGCAAGAACGGCCGCAAACCAATCAGCTCCACGACGTCCACGCGCTGCAACCCTTCCAGGAAAATGACCACATTCCCGTTGGGCATTTTTACCGTCTTATGAACCTTCGCCAGCGTTCCGACCTTGTGCAGGTCCGCGGCCGCAGGGTCTTCGACCCGGGGGTCCAGCTGCGCCACAACCCCCAACAATTTCTCTTCGCCTTCGAGCGAGTTAACCAATGCCAAAGAACTCTCCCGGCCTACCGTCAGGGGCAGCACAGCCCCAGGAAACAGGACCGTATCCCGAACCGGCAGAATCGGAAGAACATCTGGCACCGTGTACTTTTTTTCAGCCATTGTGCATGTCCCCCAAAATCCTGGCGCAAGGTAGAATCTACCACGCCTAAAGAGCTTAGATGCGGGCTAATGCCAAAAGGTGCGGATTGATGCGTTATCAGCAAGCAAGAAATCTAAGTGTCCAAAACTCACATTTTAGCAGTCTCTTTCGCTTCCTGCAACTCTACCGAATTCTCTTTTATTATCAAGTACTTAGAGAATGTCTCCGTTTGCCGACCCGGCACTGACCCTTTCAAGACCATGAGCCCAAAGTTTTGCTACCCTCATCAATTCAAGTCATCATTTTTTCTTTGCAAACCGCTTCCTCACAAACTCCTTCGCCTCTTCCTTGGTTGCAATCTGCCCTTCGAGCTGCGCGTCCTCAACCGCCCTCAGTATTTCGCTAAACAGGGGTCCAGGGATATAGCCCATTTGGTTCAAATCGTTGCCGGTTAGGACACGCTGGGGATGGACCTGTTCAACGGGAGTTTCCGCCAGGAATCGCTCCACCTCGTTATACGAATCCAGATTGCGATGGCTCGAAAGACAATCCAGCCGGTGCAGCGCCATGTGCTCCTCAAAATGCGGCAGTCGCACAAATCGCTTGAGTGTCGACTTCCGCATCTGACTCACGGCGCCGAATCGCATGTGGTTCGCCACCAGCGCAATGATCTGCTCCGTCTCTTCATTCGAGAAGCGGTACCGCCGGCAGATTGCTTCCGCCATCCGCACGCCCACGTCAACGTGATGATCGAATCGTATCCGGTCCCCCGTTTGCGAAGCCGGCTTATACGTCGGCGGTTTCCCGACATCGTGCAGCAACACGCCCCACGCTAATGTTGGCGAAGCTCCTGCCGGCAGTCCCTCGATCATCAGCATCGTGTGAATCCACACGTCGCCTTCCGGGTGAAATTGCGGTGGTTGCGGGATTCCCTTCATCGCTACGATTTCAGGCAGCACGATGGAAAGCAGCCACGCTTTTTCGAGCAGCTCAAATCCAGTCCGCGCTGCGCCTTCCGTCAGCAGCTTGGTAAGTTCATCTCGCAGCCGTTCTGCCGAAACATCCGTGACGGCGCCGGCGTGGCGGCGAATCGCCGTAAACGTCTTGTGCTCGATCTCAAATCCGAATCGTGCAGCAAATCGCACCGCACGCATCATCCGCAGCTTATCTTCCGCAAAGCGCCTATCCGGCTCGCCAATCGCGCGAATGACCCCCCTTTTCAGATCGGCTTGGCCATTCACAAAGTCCAGAATTTCGCCCGTGTCATGCCGCATCAACAATCCATTGATCGTGAAATCGCGCCGCTGCACATCTTCTTCGGCCGTTTTGGAATAAACCACGCGGTCAGGATGCCGCCCGTCCGAATAACCGACATCGGACCTGAAGGTCGCGACTTCCACTTTCAACCCCTCATGCGGCACAAGCACGACGCCGAACTGTGCGCCAACTGCAATGCTTTCCGGAAACAATTCCATCACCCGGTCCGGTGTGGCATCCGTCGTGACGTCGTAATCCGCCGGCTCGCGGCCCAGCAGCAAATCACGCACACAACCGCCCACAAGCAACGCCTGGTGGTTGTTGCGCTGCAGCGTTTCGCAGATCGAGCTAGCAAGTTCGCGAAGCGTCACGCTGCGATTATGCGACAGTCGCGGGCGCAAAGGGGAGGGATGTCTCAGGCAAGGTTCTGCGGCCTTCTACTTACAGCGGAACACCAGGCAGGTGATGTCGTCGGACTGGCGCGTGAAGCCTACAAAGTCATCGACGCGCTTCATAAGGAATTGCAGCGATTCTGGGGCGCCCAAATCCGGCAGCGCGTTAATGGCCCCGAGCCAGCGCTCGTTGCCAAACTCCTCGCCCTTTTCGTTGAAAGCTTCCACCACGCCATCCGTGTAAAGAATTAGCGCGTCGCCTGGCTCCAGTCCAACGGACGATGTTGGGTAAGTGGCATCCATCTCAATTCCCAGCGGTAAACCGCTGGCCTCGAGCCTTTGAATGTCTCCGTTCGCGCGGCGCAGGATCGGAGGGTTGTGGCCGGCATTTGCGTAGAGGAGTCGGCGCTCCGCAGGATCATATTCGCCTAGAACGGCAGTTGTGAACCGTCGTCCATCAAGGCTGTGCGCACAGGCATAGCGGTTAAGCCGCATCACCAGATCGGCGAGCGGCGCGCCTTCCCCCGCGATAGTATGGAGACTCGCTTGCAGTGTGGCCATGAGCAGCGCCGCGGGAATGCTTTTTCCTGCAACGTCCGCAATCACGAGCATCAGCTTTCCGTGTTCTGAAGCGCTCGCCGTCGGATAAAACGCGTCGTAATAATCTCCCGCGACGGAATTCTGCGGCCGCGAAGCAAACGCAATATCTCCTCCAGCCACTTCCGGCGCTTTCGAGGGGACAAGCCAGGTCTGAATTTCCCGCGCGATCTCCAGGTCGCGCTTCATCGTCACCTTGTCCGCCAATTCGAGCGACAGCAAGAGAATGAGAAGCAGCGTGGCGAGAAAATAGTAAAACGCGTAGTCCCCATTGACGCCGCCATTGAGCCTGAGGATTGCAAAGACCAGCAGCACAAACGCCACCAGAAACAGAATGCGGCGCGCCGGCGAAAGCTTCATCATCAGCGCCCAAAAGAGGGCTTTGGCGATTCGATACCAGCGGCGGAAGCCTCTGTGGCTTTCGTATTCAGTCGAGTCGGTTTCTTTGATGTAGAAGCCGTAGCTCAAACGCGCATCGGCTGTAAACTGCGACCATAGTTCATCGATGCGGCGGCCTTCACTGATGCGCTGCCAAAAGCCGATTACTCCCCTTTCAGAGCGTGAACGTGTTGTGGGTTCGGAAGGCGGCGTAACAGGACTCATGCGAGAAGTATAGGGTATTCCCATCTGTAGGGTCACCCTCCTGAGCGTCACCGCTTAGGCGTGCCGGCCAGGCTTTGGCCGTCACAAAGCAGCCACTCAGGGGCGACCGGCGTCCCGTTATTACTCGCGCTCGTTCGTCGAACCGTTCGTGCGCAGCGAGCCGCCGAATTGAACTTTTCCAAATCCAAAGCGGTCGCGCAGCTTATCCGCCGCACGCGTCACTTTCTCAAGCCGTTCGCGTTTTTCCGCTTCCAACAAATCGAGCTGTTCCGCGCCATGCGTCAACCCGCCGAGGGCCACACCGAGCAGCCGAATTTTTCGCTTCATGTCGCGATGCTCGGTGAGGAGCGCTTGGAAAACCCGGAAAATATCCGCATCGAGCCGCGTTGGTTCGGTAAGGGTTTTTGTGCGCGTGTGCGTATCGAAGCCCGTGTAACGAATCGTCAGCGTGAGCGTGCGCGTCGCAAGCCCAGCCTCGCGCAATCGTTTGCACGCCTTTTGCGATAGATGACTGAGCAACGCGTGCAGCGCCTCCGTATCGTTCGTGTCTTCGCCAAACGTGTGATTATGCGAAATGGATTTTGGCTCGGCGTCGATCACGAATTCATAGGAATCACCGCCGCGCGCTTTGCGATAGAGCGCATCGCCCCATTGACCGAATATTTTTTCGAGTCTTTCGGCCGACACAGCCGCAAGTTGTTCCACGGTTTCGATACCCAAAGCGCGCAGCGCCCGTTCTGTGACTTCGCCAATTCCGGGAATTTTTCGTACGGGAAGCGGCGCGAGAAACCGCTCTTCTTGCCCCGGCGCAACCCACACCAGCCCGCGAGGTTTTGCTTGCTCCGATGCCACTTTGGCGACAAGTCGCGTCCTCGCAAGTCCCCCGGAGCAGGGAAGTCCAGTGCACCTGGTAATCGTGCGAAGGAGGGAGTCCGTCGCCGCGAGAGGCGGACCGTGCAATCGTTCAGTTCCCGCTAAATCAAGATAAGCCTCGTCAATCGAAACCATCTCGACGATGGGCGAGAATTTCCCGAGAATGGTGGCGACGCGGTCGCTCCATTCGCCATATTTCTCATGATGCCCGTCGAGAAATATGCCGTGCGGGCAGAGCCGTCCAGCGGTGCGCAGCGGCATCGCCGAATGCACCCCGAATTTCCGTGCCTCATAACTCGCCGACGTAACCACGCCGCGCTGATTCGGTCCTCCGCCGACAATGACAGCCTTGCCGCGAAGCTCTGGCCGCTCGAGCAGCTCGACGGACACAAAGAAAGCATCCATGTCCACATGCAAAATGGACGAAACTGCGTTAGCCGCATGTTCTTCAAGCGGCCCATGCTTCGCCCGAAATCGCGCCATCTCCGGCATGCCGCTAGCCTACTCCCGATTCAATCTTCGTCACAACTTCGCCTTCGCTTAGAGACGCTCGGCGGCGATGACGCGGGGGATACCGGCAAGATCGTTGGTTACGCCGGCATTGGTCCAAATCGGGGCGTCGAGGAGTGGTTGTACTGCGGCGAGACTGTTGTGGCCGAGTTCGAGTACGAGAAGGCCGCCGGCTTTCAAATGCTTCGCTGATTCCGCAATGAGGTCTGCGTAAAATTCGTAGCCTGCTTCGCCGCCATAAAGTGCGATTTCTGGTTCGTGCTCGCGGACCTCCCTCATTAGCGAGTCTTTTTCCTTGCGGCCGACGTATGGCGGATTGCTGACGATCAGATCGAAAGACAGTGAGTGTTGATTCGTGACTGTTGACTCGTCTTGAGTGTTCGCCGTGGGGTCTCGTTGTAGGGGCACGATATATCGCGCCCCTGCGGGGAAAGCGTCGAACAAATTGGACTCGATGAACTTGATGCGATCGGCGATGCCATGACGGGCGGCGTTGCGTTTGGCAACCGCCAGAGCGGCGGCGGAAATATCTGAGGCGAAGAACGAAGCTTGGGGAAGTTCCTTGGCGAGAGCGATAGCGATGCAGCCTGAGCCAGTGCCGATGTCGGCGATTTCGAGACCCTCGCCGTTGAGAGTTTGTTTTCGGCCGGCGCGAATCTCTCTCACGGCGAGGCGAT
>Ga0335085_10000968_pt1 | contig 68639 bp, 61 predicted proteins | sample Lox_Sample_45_FD_206712 | JGI IMG/M metagenome (GOLD analysis project Ga0335085, IMG submission 206712) | Soil microbial communities from Loxahatchee National Wildlife Refuge, Florida, United States - Lox_Sample_4.5 | ecosystem: Environmental > Terrestrial > Soil > Wetlands | place: USA... | reverse complement strand
GTTTTTGAATTTCCAGGAAACATTCAGGCGATCAAACTGCGAATTGATCACCAGTGATGTTGAATTCACCCAATTCACTGACAAGTCGAGCAATCCATTTTGTTGTTTGATCTGCTCGCCGAAGTCAGGAATATTTTGCGCACGCCAGCCCGTGAAAATCCTGTTGCGCATTCCCACCTGAAGTTCAAAATGATTTCCCGGATGCCAGTTGAGATTCAAACGATGATGAACAAGATTGTCGAGATAAATTGAATCGGCATTATCAACGAACGTGAAGGTTTGAAGATCTTTGATGTAGCCGTTGAGGTCGAAGTGTGAGGAGGAATCGGTTTGTGCTAAGGAAATTTTAGAGGAAAAAATCAGGGAAAAGAAAACCGCAAAAGACGCAGAGGTTACGCAAAGAAGACGCAAAGGACTTCTCGCAAAGATTTTTTCTTCGCGATTTCTTCGCCCCCTCTTCGCGCTGTTTGCGGTTAATATTTTTCCAATCGAATTCATTCACTTCGTCTTAATACCTCATCCTAAATCCTTCTCCTTGAGGAGAAGGACTTTTCGCCCCACTGCGTGGGGCGCTCCCCTCTCCTCAAGGAGAGGGGTTGGGGGTGAGGCTTTTTGTATCCGACTCAACCCTTCCATCCACCAGCGTAATCACTCTTCTCGCCCGTTCAATCACGCGCTGATCGTGCGTGGAGAAAATGAACGTCATGTTTTCTTCCTGATTGAGTTTTGCCATGATGTCGAGAAGATTTGATGCTGACTTTGAATCGAGATTTGCCGTCGGCTCATCTGCAAGAATGAAAGTCGGCTTCGAGGCGAGAGCGCGGGCAACAGCCACTCGCTGCTGTTGTCCGCCGGAAAGTTGTGATGGGCGAACATTCATCTTGTCTTCAAGTCCCACTTGTTTCAACAATGCCATCGCTCTCTGATCACGCAAACTTTTTTTCTCCTTCTCCAACAGCATGATGAACTCCACATTTTCTTTCGCCGTCAAAACCGGAATGAGATTGTAGGATTGAAACACGAATCCGATGTTGTGAAGCCGGAAATTGATCAGCTCATTTTCTGAAAGCCGGGTAATATCAATGTTGTTCACGATCACCTTACCTGTGGTGGGACGATCCAATCCTCCCAGAATATTCAGCAAGGTGGTCTTGCCTGAACCAGAAGGACCCACCAGAGCAGCAAACTCTCCGCGTTCGAGGTGAAGATGAACACCATTGATGGCATGCACAGGAACGGTGTCAGGGTTGTAAACTTTGGTGATGTCGTGAGCGTCAATGATTGTTTCCATAAACTAAATTTTTATTGCTTCAGCGGGTTTAATCCGGATGGCTCTGATTGAAGGGTAAATCGCCGACAGCAAAGCTGCAGCGATAATCATGATAAGAATTTCGAAATAATAATTGGTTTGCAGGTTGGGATAAACAATGGGGCTCATGCCATAGGATTCAAATCCCTTCGAGAACATCGAAAGGTTTATGCCACTCCGTCCAACGAGCGTGATCGTGAAGTAAGCGAGCAAAAGCCCGATGGGCCCGCCGGTGAGGGAGAGATAAATTGTTTCAATCATAATCATCAGAAAAACTTTTGTTCTGTTCATGCCTATACTCATGAGCATGCCGAGCTCGTGCACCCGTTCGAGCACGGCCATGAGCATGGTATTCACGATGCCGAAACCAAGCGCAAGCAGAATCACAGCAATAAAGAGGTACATGTATTGAGCGAATGAATCAATGACAAGGCGAAGCTCCGGCGCAAGCTCCCTCCAGTTTTCAACGCTCATGCCGGGAGCCATTTTTTTTATTGAATCCTGAATTGATTCCATGTTTTTATCTGAAGAAAGCAGAACAGCAATCTCATGCGCACTGTCCCGAAGTCCTGCAAGATTGTTTAAATCATCGGCAAGTACAAAGACATTTGCATCGTCATACACCGAACTTTTGGTTTTGAAAATTCCCGAGATGCGAAAAGCTCCGGCTGTAATATTTCCGTTCACATCCTGAAAGGTGAGGATGACCTTATTTCCTTCTCCCACGTTCAACTTTTCTGCCAGCCGCTCGCTGATGAGCATGAGGTTCTTTTTTCCGGAGGAGAAAAAATTTCCTTTGATCAGATTTTTGCTGACATGCGTAACAGAATCTTCATCGGCACGGTGAATGCCGTTGATGATGATTCCGGTTCCGTTGGTTGCTGACGAAGCCATTCCGTTTATGATCGTTCTGGTACAAACAGCTTTTACATCCTGCATCGCAGCAATTTTCTTCGCTAAGCTATCTGCTCCCGGAATAGTGAACGTGATGTTGCGGTCTTCTTTGTAATCGGGATTACGAATCTGGATATGAGAAATCTGTTCTTCAATGCTTGACCGTACCAACTGCTCGCTCATTCCGAATGAGAACGACATGATAAATGTGCCTGCCCAAATCCCGAGCACGACAGCAGCGATCACCACAAGACTTCTCACCTTGCTCCTCCAGATATTTCTCCATGCAATCCTGCTCAGCATGCTTTACGATTTAAGTGCTGCAATGCTTCTGAGTCGCAGCAACCGTATAAACGGATAAAACGACAATGCTATGGCGATGATAAAAACTACCCATGCCTGCGACAAAAAAATTCCCGGGTCGGCTGAAAACGGAAAGATGGGTTCAAGACCAAAGCGCATGTAGGCATCAGCCATTTCTCCGCTCAGTCGAATCGGGTGAAACCTGAGGTAAGTGATCAGCGGAACCGCAGCGAGCGCTCCTGCAATGACACCAATCGCCGAGATGAGAAATATTTCCGCAGCTACAATGAGCGACAGACTAAAACGCTTCATTCCAATCGCCACCATAATTCCGAATTCATGCATGCGCTCGGCCACCATCATCAGCAGCGTTCCGAACAGGCCGAAGGCGATGATCATATAAAGAATGGCGAGAAAAATTATTCCGCCTGAATTATCCGCCTGAATCGCCTGCACGAGATCGGGCATCATTTCTTTCCAGTCCATTACTTCATAGGTGGAAGCGGGCAATGCAATCTTCAGTTCGCTCAGCGTGCTTTCGCTTTTTCTTCCCGAGGAAAGCATAATGGCAATGCTCGTGAGCCGGTCGCCGGTGCCATAGAGAATCTCGGCCTCGGGGAGCGTGAGATAAACCATTTCATCATTCAACTGCGGCGAACCAAAATGAATCAATCCTTTGATCACATATTTTCCTGCAGCAATAGCCCCGTGATAACCCTGCCCGAGCAACACAATCGTGTCGTTCACTCTCAGCTTGAGATGTGCGGCCAATCCTTCCGCCACGAGCGCGCCGGAGTCATTTGCTGAAAAATATTTTCCCGAAGAAATTCTTTTATCGATGTGTGTCAATTCCTTTTCTCTCCCCGGATCAACGCCCACTACAAAAGCGCCTTTGGTAAGTGTTCCGGCTGATACAAGCGCAAATGATTCAAGGCGAGGTACCCAACTCTGAATGTTCTTGTTGTCATCTAAAATTTTTTTGACCGAATCATTCATCACAAACGTGTTATCGAGCGTTTGTTTATTCCAAAATCCTTTGCTGTGAATCTGAATGTAACCGTAATAAAAACTCACCACGTTGTCAATCATATTCTGGTAAGCACCGTTCTGCGCAGAACGCATGACGACTGCGAGAACCACGGCGACGAAAACTGATGCTACTGTAATGAAAGTTCTGCGCTTGTTGCGCCAGATATTCCTCCATGCCAGCGTCAATAGCATCATTTCACTTGCTTCATGTTTTGTGTAGTGAAGAAATCATCAGCGATGGGCTGATCAAACGTGAGCGACTGGTAAATGATCATTGTTTTATTTCCGGGTTTGTCCGCGGGAATCATTTCAAAAACAGACGGCAGCATTCTTCCTCCGAGCATTTTTATTTCCGAACTACTCATGATGTTCACGAGCGTTCCGTCATCATCATAGAATTCACTGCGCAGTTGAAGAAAATCTTTTTTGTCAATGAAGATGATGATCTTTCCCCACACCACCGCCGCTTCCGGTTTCGGGATGAGCTGAATTTTGTAACACACTCTTCCACCAATCGTACTGTCGCCAAGAATTGATTGAACGAAGTCAGTGACGAGTGAGGATTCTTTCACCAGGTCATCATTCGTAAAATCGGTTCCCATCCAGCTCTGCGACATCATCGAAGGCGGAAGCTTGATTGTGCGCTCGAGTGTAGGCAGCCAGTTCCATACTTCTTTGTTGCGCTTGAGGAAAGTGGTGCCTTTGTCTTTCTCAGGGGAAGTGATGTAGATCATCGAGTAATCAGTTCCCTTCGTCCAGATTTTCATGCTCATTTCTCTCGACCATGTTGGGCGAACCGTTTTAATCGACATCACACCGCTCATGGTGTTGCCGCGCATCTTGTCCTCTGATTTTTTGATGATGTCCTGCGCGGATTGGGCATTGGTTGAGTTTGAGAGAGCAAGGAAGTTCAGCGAAAAGACTACTACTATAATTACAAGCAGAAAATTTTTCACAGGAGGCATAAGTTATTTTCCAAAGTTACTTCTGTTTACGGCCTTAATAAATTTCAACAGGCAACAAGAAATTCAATTTGCTGCCGAATCTTCAACTTTCATCAATTTATATTAAACTCAAAAATTCTGCTTCGGGTTCCTGTTGGTCTCACAACTTTATCGCCGTCGCCGGATTCAACCTCATCGCCTTCACCGCCGGAAAAATTCCCGAGAACACCGCCACGCACGCAACGAGAATGATCACCTCACTATAATTCGACCATCCCATCTTCGGGTAAATGATCGAGCTGTATCCGTATTGCTCCATCGTTTTTCCCATGATCGAACCGATGTTCATTCCTTTCCTCGACAGCGTTTCCACCGTGATCGCTCCGATCAGCAATCCAATCGGACAACCCGCCATCACGAGTAAAAAAGTTTCATACACCACCATCACAAACATTCGAATGCGATTCATGCCGAGGGAAATCATCATTCCCAATTCACGCCGACGATCGAGGATGGCCATCAGCATCGTGTTCACGATCCCGAAAGCAAGAGCCAGCAAAATGATGATGAGAAAAATGGTGGAAAATCTTTCGGTGCTTCCGAGAACAATGGACGTCTCCGGAGAAATTTCCATCCACGTCTCCACTTTCAATTGAGGAAATTGTTTTTTCAATTCTTCATCGGCAGTGTTCAGCACTTCATTGCTCCTGAGCAGGATGGCAATCTCATGCACATCGTTTCCGGTTCCCAGCAGCGCCGACAAATCTTTTTCATTCGTGTAAATGATGCGCTCATTCAGCAAGGCATTATCCGTTTTGAAAATTCCGCTCACGCGAAACGCGCCCGACACTAAGTTTCCATCCTTGTCCTGAAACGTCAAAACAATTTTCGATTTCAGTTTCAGCTTCATCTTCGTCGCCAGCTTGTCACCGATCACCACCTGGTTTTTCTTTCCATCATTCAGAAAATTTCCTTCGATCACATACTTGTCTATTTGTGTCGTCTGCGATTCATCCGTTGGGTTCACTCCGAAAATCTGAACGCCATTGCTGCTCGTCGCCGTCATCAGCATTCCCGCAATCACATCTCTCCCGCTCGCCGCTTTCACATTTGCATTCGTGCGCACCACATCCAAAACCGAATCACTGTTCGCAATCACAAACTGCGGCTGCGGATCATTCTTGAAGTCTTCCGTGTGAATTTGCAGATGCGAGATTTCATTTTGAATCGCCGTCTTCACACGCGACTCCGCCATGCCGTTGTAAAATCCCATCACGAAAATTCCTGCCCACAACCCGATCACCATCGAAGCAATGATGATGATGCTTCGCGTTTTCTTGCGCCAGATATTTCGCCATGCAATCGTGAAGAGCATAAGAGTTTATTGGTTCATAGCAGTGGTCACTTTCAATTTCATCACCGTGATTGCCGGATACAGCGATAGCAGTAATCCCACGAACAGCACGATGAATGCCTGGATGTAAAACACATCCGGCGCCGTGCTCGTGGGAAAAATCGGTTCAAATCCGTACTTGACATACAGCTTCGCGAGACTTCCGCTGAAATGCAGCGGATGCACTTTGAAATAATACACGAGCGGAAAACTCACGATTACACCGAGGATGCTTCCTGAAATGGTAGTGAGAACGCACTCGATCACGAGCACGATGCTAAGTTGAAATCGTTTCATTCCAATGGCGACGAGCATTCCGAATTCATGTTGACGCTCGGAGAGCATCATCAGCAGCGTTCCGAAAATTCCGAATGAAACAAGCAGCATCAGCACGCCGAACATGATGTAGGTAGCCACATTTTCCGTGGACATGTGTTGCACGAGTTCAGGCATCATGTCCTGCCACGTCATCACTTCGTAATTATTTCCTGTTGTTTTCTGCAATGAAGATTTCACGAGCGGCAAGTCACCAATATTTTTTGGCTGAAGCACAATCGTTGTAAGCAGTGAATCACTTCCGAAAAAATTCTGTGCCTCTTTCAGCGGAAGAAACAACATGCGGCTGTTAAGATCGGGTGAACCGAATTTCAGAATCGCTTTGATCGGATACTTGCCGGCTGCCGTTGCGCCGTGATAACCCTGACCAAGCAGCAGCACGGTATCATTCAATTTCAGTTGCAACTTCTCGGCGAGATCACTGCCAATCATCACCGCGTGATCATCAGCGTTGAAATACTTTCCTTCCGAAACTTTTTGCTGCAGGTGAATGATGGAATTTTCTTTCTCCGGTTCTATTCCTGAAATCAAACACCCCTGCGTTTTCTCTCCCGATGACGCAAGTGCAAAAGACTCAAGCCGTGGCGCAAACACGGAAATATTTTCATCCGATTTCAAATCGTGAACAAGGGAATCGCTGAAGAGAAATGCGTTGTCAAGAGTCTGCTCATCCCAATATCCCGTCTTGTGAATCTGCACGTAACCCGAATAATAGTTCACCACATTTTTGATCACGTTGTCGAACACGCCCTTCTGCAATGCACGCGTGAGAATGGCCAACAGCACAGCGAAGAACACCGATGCCATCGTAATCAATGTGCGATTTCGATTGCGCCACATGTTTCGCCAGGCAAGAGTGAGCAGCATCATTTCACTTGCTTCAAAAGAATGATGAGCGAAAATAAGGACGCCTTGATTGAAGAAGGGTGAGAGAATTCAACGTCATAATTGAAGAATGTCATGAAATCAGATGGATGATCCTTCTGCAGTTTCATTCGTTGTCATCAATTTTTCAAATCCGTTCAACCGGAAATTCATTTCTTCTCTTTCGCAAGCTCTATCTTTAGCGCGGAATCAAAAATATTTGATCCGTATTTTTTAACCGCTAAGAATAGAATCTTAAGATGAAGATTGCGATTTTCTCCAATGAATTTCCGCCCAATATTTACGGAGGCGCCGGCGTGCACGTTGATTTTCTCACGCAAGAACTGGCGAAGATGGCTGAAGTGGAAGTGCACTGCTATGGAAACCAGAATGAGGACAAAGACAACCTGCATGTGCGCGGTGTTGATGCCACAATGAAGAATCCCGCGTGGGAAGAGAGCCGCGTAAATAAAATGATGATGAATGTTCTTCGCGATGTGGAAATGTCGCGGACTACGCTGAGCGCTGATGTTATTCACTGCCACACGTGGTACACACATCTTGCAGGAATCTTCGCGCGGGAAATGTTGCAGGCGCCGCTCATTCTCACCACGCACAGTTTGGAAACGCATCGCCCGTGGAAATTCGAGCAGCTCGGCAACGGATATTTTCTCTCGCGATGGATTGAGCAGCATGCCTATCAAACTTCGGATGGAATTATCGCCGTGAGTGAACAAATGCGACGCGATGTGATTGATGCTTACAAAGTGCAGCCGGAGAAAGTTACCGTGATTCACAACGGCATTGATCCTGAATTTTACAAACCCACTTTCGACGATGATTTGTTGAGAGCTTATGGTATTGATCCTAAAATTCCGTTTGTACTTTTTGTAGGTCGCGTCACGCGGCAGAAAGGAATTTCGCAACTTATCGGCGCAGCAAAACATTTCAGCAAAAATTGCCAGGTCGTTTTTTGTGCGGGCGCACCGGATACCAAAGAGATTGAACAGGAAACGAATTCGCTGATGGCAAAATTGAAATCAGAGAGAGAAGGAGTGATTTTGATTTCAGAAATGCTTCCGCGTGAAAAAGTGAAAGTGCTCTACAGTCATGCTCGCGTGTTCGCCTGCCCATCGTTGTACGAACCATTTGGAATCATAAACCTCGAAGCGATGTCCTGCGAGACACCTGTCGTGGGCAGTGCGATTGGTGGCATTCCTGAAATTATTGTCGAGGGAAAAACCGGTTTTCTGGTGCCGCTGAAAAGTGTTTCTCACAGTGATTTTAATCCTGCTGATCCCGATACGTTTCAAAAAGATTTCGCAGGCAAAGTGAACAAGCTTCTCGATAATGAATCACTTGCCGACCAAATGGGCAAAGCAGGTCGCGAGCGTGTGCTGGCGAAATTCAGCTGGGAATCAATTGCGAAAACAACCTACAAATTCTATCAGGACGTGATTGCGCGCTTTGAAAAAGAGAAGCCGTAATTCTTTTGCTTTGAAAAAATAGTTGCCGGTTTTCGATTCAAGAATGAACAGGTTCTTCATGTTCGGAATGATTCACCTCATGAAGTAACCTGATCACTTCCTCATCTTCCACCGGAGTAAAATCTTCATAGAACTGCCCGACGCCGATAAAATTTTTCGGAGTGGAAAGACAAACAAATTCATCGGCCTCCTCCTGAATTTTTTTTGCCGTGGATGGCGGTGCCACGGGTACAGCAACGATTATCCATTTTGGGTTTTGTTTACGGATGATGTGAATCGTGGAGAGAATTGTTTTTCCCGTAGCAATGCCATCATCAACGATGATCACGATTTTATTTTTCAGATCAACTGGCGGCTCATCATCGCGATAGAATTGATAACGCTGTCGCAGCATCTGCTGAATGCGCCTGGTTTCTTCTTCCACATATTCTTTCGAAACATCGCTGCGCTTGTCTACCACCGCGCCTTCCAAACTCACAGCGCCCACTGCGTATTCGGGGTTGTGAGGATGGCCGAGCTTTTTGGTCATCACCAAATCGAGAGTAAAACCAAGATGTTTCGCTATGAGATGTGCGAGCGGAACTCCGCCGCGCGGAACGGCAAGCACTACTCCGTCTTCACCTTTATACCGGCTGAGTTGCTTGGCGAGCAACTTCGCAGCTTCAATTCGGTCGCGGAAGATCATGGCTGAAAAATTTTTAGTGAATCAAAACTTTCTTTTTGCTGTGTACGAGATGCTCTTCAAACCATTCAGCGACGAGATCGGCTACTTCTTCGAGCTTGCCGGCTTCTTCAAAAAGATGTGAAGCGCCGGGAATAATTTTCATCTCTTTTTCGCAGTGAAGAAGTTCCATCGCTTCTTCGTTAAACCGGATCACCGGTTCATCCAATCCTCCGACAAGAAGCAATGTCGGTGCCGTCACTTCACTTAAATGTTCGTGGGCAAGATCAGGCCGCCCGCCGCGCGAAACCACGGCGCTGATGAGCTCACCGAATTCTGCTGCAGCGTTCAACGCTGAAGCGGCACCGGTGCTCGCCCCAAAATATCCGACAGTAAAGTGTTCAAATTTTTTGTCGTTGAAAAGATGATACGTGACTGCCACCAATCGCTTTGTAAGCAATGCAATGTTGAAGCGCTTCATGTAGTCTTCATCTTCTTGCTGAGTAAGAAGATCAGTGAGCAGCGTAGCAATTCCATGCGCATTCAAAACTCTCGCAACAAAATTGTTTCGCGGGCTGAAACGGCTGCTTCCGCTGCCGTGTGAAAAAATTACAAGTGAGTTTGCTTTTTCAGGAACGGTGAGTGCCGCTCCCAGTTTCACCGTGCCAACCGGAATTTGAATTTCAATTTTCCTGCTTCTCATCGGATGAGATTTTCATTCTATAAAACAGTGAATAATTCTGCTTTTCAATGATGATGTGCTTCATCATTCACTCTGATTTTGGTCATGAAAGCAGCTTCGGCATCTTCGTTATTTTATTGTGATTTTACTACTATGAGACGAAGAGCAAGTACAGCCGGTGATGTAATCGTCAGCGGCTACAAAGAGTTGATTCAGGATCACACCATTCCTCTTGAGGAAACGGATGATCTCGATCTGTTGATGGAACGAATCGGCGATGCACGAATCGTTCTGCTGGGTGAAGCATCGCACGGCACACATGAGTATTATACATGGAGAGCGCAACTCAGCAAGCGACTGATCACAGAAAAAAATTTCTCATTCATCGCTGTGGAAGGTGATTGGCCGGATTGTTATCGTCTGAATCGCTACGTGAAAAATTATCCGCATTCGGGAAGAAGCTCTTTTGAAGTGCTTCATGCTTTCAATCGCTGGCCAACGTGGATGTGGGCCAATTGGGAAATGGTGGCGTTTGCTGATTGGCTGCGTGATCACAACAGGAAACTGACTAACGGCCGCAAAACCGGATTCTATGGACTCGATGTTTACAGCTTATGGGAATCGCTGGAAGCAATCATCAGTTATCTTGAAAAAGTGGATCCTTCAGCGAAACAAACAGCTTTGAAAGCCCTTCAGTGTTTCGAGCCATATGGCGATCGTGAAGGTCAGGCGTATGCACGCGCGACAGTAATGGTTCCTGCGTCCTGTGAAGATGAAGTGATCAATCTTCTCTCTGAGATCCATCAAAAGGTTTCTCATTACAACACCGATCATGAAGCAGTTTTCAGTGCAGAACAAAATGCATTCGTGACTGTGAACGCTGAACATTATTACCGCACGATGATGAAAGGCAACGCCGAATCGTGGAACATCCGCGATCATCACATGATGGATACACTCGAGCGCCTGCTGAAATTTCACGGAGATAATTCAAGAGCGATTGTATGGGAACACAACACGCATATCGGTGATGCGCGCTACACGGATATGAGTTCCGACCGAATGGTGAATGTCGGGCAGCTCGTGCGCGAGAAGTTCGGAGAAGATGAAGTGATCGCAGTTGGATTCGGTTCCTATGAGGGAAGCGTGATCGCCGGCCGCGCATGGGGCGATGTAATGCGCGTGCTGCAGGTGCCTCCTGCCACGCGTGGCAGCTGGGAGTATTTGCTTCACCAGGCAGGAGCATTTGACAAATATTTAATCATGAATGAAACACTGAAAGAGATTCTGAGCGATCGTGAATTCGGGCACCGCGCCATTGGCGTTGTCTATCATCCGGAACATGAACACCTCGGTAATTATGTTCCGAGCATCATTCCGAAACGTTACGATGCATTTGTTTTCATTGACAAGTCAGAAGCATTGCATCCGCTGCACATGAAATCCGATACGCATCAAATGCCGGAGACATTTCCTTTCGGCGTTTAAAATAAAACGGCCATGAAATTTCCGTTTTTCAAATGGACGGCGCGAATGCTCAGCATCGCAAGTGCGCTGCTCATTATTCTTCTTGCCGTGGGAGAGAAATTCAACCCGCTTCATCTCACTTCTGAAGAAAAAGTGCTCTCGCTGTTTTTTCCGATTGGAGTAATTGCAGGATTTGCCATCTCCTGGTTTTGGGAAGGAATGGGAGGGCTGATCACCATTTTAAGTTTATGTGCTTTTTATCTCTCCAATTATTTATGCTACGATTCTTTACCGAAGGGAATTGCATTCTTTGTTTTCGCTTCACCGGGGTTTTTGTTTGCGATTGATGGCTTGATCAGGATGGTGAGAAGAGAAAAGCAGGATGATCAATCAGCAAAAAATATTCATGTCGCATCATGAAAAAAAACTTGTTAGTGATACTTTGGATAATGAACTGTGCGGCCTCGCGCGGGCAGGATTCCAGTTATTACAGAAATGAAATGTATGCGGGTTACGGATTGTTGTCAGACATGCGAATCGCATTCGAGTCAGAAGCTTTTTTGGGAATCATAACCACTGCTGAGTATGCTGACATTAAAGGAACGGGTGCCTTCATCGCCGGTTACAACCGGTATCTGTCGCATAAGTTTTCGCTGGGCGGAGAAATCAGCTATCAATATCTCGAAATGAATGGACAGTATTCATCAGGTGAGCCCATTCACAACCGCTATTCATTTCTGAACTTGATGGCGCGTTGCGATTATCATTACCTGAATAAGGAAATGGTTCAACTGTATTCCGGCTTTGCGCTGGGTCCTGCATTCATCATGGGGAAATGGAAAGATGATGCAGGCGTGGAAGACAACTTCGCTCCGTTTGTCAGTTATCAATTCAACTTTATTGGATTGCGTGTAGGAAAGGAGTGGGCCGGTTTTGCAGAAGTCGGGTTCGGCAGAAACGGATTGCTGAATGTTGGATTGTCGGGAAAATTCTGATCTGAAATTTCTTTCAGCATTCAATGACTTTTCTTCCACTTTGCAAATTCTGCTTTCAGTTTCGGCGGCATCTCTCTGCAGCCGCAGTTCTTTGCATGCTCGATATGCCACTGCATCCGCTCATCGAGTGTGGGATTCTTCGGCATTCGGTGTGCGAGGTGCCATTCAGCGTTAATCTTGCTCGCTTTCATTGTCATCAAAATTAATCAATCAGTCGGCGTGGTTCCTATAGTGGGAATATTCATCTGTTGATTCAGCAACTCAAGAATTTTCTTTCCCAAATCATCAACCGCATTGGCGCTGTTGGAAAGAACCACCACTCCCGTTTTGCTGGTTTCAACCATTCCCAGGTAGGAGGCAAATCCTCCCTGAGCGCTGCTGCACCAGATCATTTGATACACGGTGTTGCCTGTGTTCACCGGTGTGATGATCCAGCCCATTCCTGTTTGGGAGCCGACTAAATTTTTATCACCTGTAATTGATAAGCGCGGATCGTGAGTAATTCTCAGCGCACCTTGTAAGAACTGATCTAACCCGCTCATGTTAGCATTGAGAAACGAAAGCAGATCATTTGCATCTGAACGCAATCCTCCGGCGGGTGCAAGCGCGTTGTAATTCCAATGTGAGGTGAAGTCACCATTGGATTTGTGACCTTTCAGAAATAACTTTTGTTGCTGTTCATCCAAAGTAATAGTTGTGTTGCAAAGACTGAGCGGTCCCAATATGTTTTCTTTGAGCAACTCTTCATAGTTTATGTTCATTTTGTTCGCTAGTGCTTTGCCCAGTAATGCAACCCCCGTCATCGATTGCTGATAAGTGAAACCTGTTACACAGTTCGAATTGTATTTGTTGAGGAAAGAATAAAAATCATTGTCGGTGTAATTGGCAAATGGATTTTCAGCATTCTTGCCCGCATGAACATTTGAAGGAAGTTCAGGCAATCCGGATGTATTCGATGCCAGATCGCACAGCGTAATTTGTTTGGGATGAAATTTCGGATCAACAAAACAATAATAGCCTGTCGGATTCGGACTCATGGGTGAATTGCTTCCCTCTCTCTGCTTGCAGATAACTTTCTCGTACGTAGGAATCTTCACCCCTTCGGGAAAATACATCTGAACCGGATCCGTGAATTCGATTTTCCCTTCTTGCTGCATTTCGGCAAGCAATGATGTGGTGAAAACCTGAGTTACAGTTCCGATTTGGAAGATGGAATTTGGATCCGGCACTGTGTCGTTTCCTTTTTCTGTTTCTCCATAAACGTATATGTGGCGTTCATCACCGTTGATGATCCCGACGATCAACGCATCATTGTGCTTGTCGGAAACATAATTGTTGACGATGGACTTTACTTTTTCGTATTGCGGAGACTGACCAATGGCCAATTTGCCAATGAGCAGTAGGAGTGCAACGAGCAGGAGCGCTACGAGCAGCTCGAACAGATGTCTCCGGATGTCTCGCTGATGTTGCGTGAATGGTTTCATAGCTTTATTGTTTTAATTAGCGAATGAGCTGTTCAAAGCTATGATCATTGCCGTTTCCGGAGAATGAGAATCATCAATCATTGGGATGATGACCATCATCCTGCCTGGGAGGTTAAGATTGAAACTTTACAGGGATTGATTCGATCTTTGATCAGGCAAAATGAATTCACATGAGCGAAGTCAGTCTTTGGCTCGATACTTACGACGATCTGTATTCTGATTTTGACCCACGGCCGTTCGGCAAGCGGCTCGTGTCGCTCGATTTCATCAATGAGCTGAGAAGAAACACACGTGAGTTCAGTTCAGGGCCTATTCAATTGGCACTCTATGTTCCTGATGCTTTGCGCAAGAATGAATGGGAGAAAGAGATCAAAGCCAGTCTTGAAAATTACTTCATTCGCCAGCTAAGCTCGGCTGAACATTCATTGCGTCGTATAGTGCAGCAGGGAATCATCATGATGCTGACCGGGATTGCTTTGCTGCTGATTGCTTCTTTTGTTATGTTCAAGTCATATTCCGGATTTCTTCCAACTGCACTGCTGGTAATTCTCGAGCCGGCAGGTTGGTTTCTGCTGTGGAACGGATTGGATAATATTTTCTATGAGTCAAGAGACAAAAAACGCGACTTGAACTTTTTCACGAAGATGCAGGATTGCGAAATTCAGTTTAGATCACTGGCTTCTTAAATTCTTCTTTCAGTCTAAATTTTTTTCTTCACAGGAATTACAAGTGTATTCCACTCAGAGTTGCGCAACACGCGTTCAGCTACGCTGCCCATGAACGCATGATCGAGTCCGGTGCGTCCGTGGGTCCCCACGATGAGAAGATCGCATTTTATTTTGCTGGCACAATTGAGTATGCTGTCAACGGGTGTTCCCATTTCGCAGGAGAAAGTTACCTTTTCCCTACCGAATGTATCTTCAGCTTTTTTCTTCAACTCATCAGCTTCAGTATCGAGGAGGTTCATGATGGTGTCATCAAAGCCCTGGTCATAAGCAACAACTCCGATATCTTTTACCGTATGTACGTAAATTTTTACATCGGGAAAATTGCTGAGAAATTTCCTCGATTCAGTAAGTACGAGGTCAGACGCCTCGCTGTAGTCTAAGCAAATAAGAACATTCATTAGATAGAATTTTTAATCACTCATTTTTTACACCTGCTCCATTAAATAATTTTTGACTTCAAGCTGTTTGATCAACTCAAGCTGTGTTTCGAGCCAATCGAGATGCGCTTCCTCATCGAGCAAAACGGACTTCAAAAGTTCACCGGTTCCATTGTCGCCCGAATCCTCCGCCAAATGTATGCTGTTGTTGTACATCTTGATGGCGCCTTCTTCAGCCTGGCGGTCGCTCTTGAACTGCTCTTCGAGGTTAGTGCCGATCGTGATCTTGTTGAGGTGTTCAATAATCGGCTGACCTTCGAGAAACAGAATCCGTTCAATCAGTTTCTCTGCATGCCCCATCTCTTCAATCGCGCGCTTTTTGATTGAGTCGTGCAACTTAATGTAGCCCCAGTTGTCGCACATCTCTGCATGAACGATGTACTGAGATATCGCTGTTAGTTCATCGGCAAGCAATTCATTGAGCCGCTCGATAATTTTCTTGTTGCCTTTCATGATTATTATTTTTTGTCACTTGTGAATAATCAATTTTTATTGCGCGTTCTGCCATCACCGCGGTTTGCTTTTCGGAGACGGCTGCTTTGGCGCCGGTGCTATTGGTGAAGGAGCCTGATGTTGCGGCGCGGACTGTCTCGGCTGAGTTTGCTTTGGAGAAGCATTGTCCCAGGTGTTCTTGTGATACTGCTGCGCCGGATTCACTTTCTCAAAATCGTATTTTGGCGGAACAGGTTTTTGTTTTTGAGCCGGTTGATTTGGCGATGAAAAAATGTTGACATGAGGCTGTCTCACCGGCGGCTCTTTCACTTCCGGTACATTTTGCTGTTGCAAACTTTTGTTGCTTGCCTCTTGCTTTGATGGAGCAGTCAGCGCCGGGTATTCCTTTTGATTCTTGTAGAGATATTCATCTCTTGTAATTGCTTTCTTCGGCGTTGCATCTTTCATGGTTTGGTAATCGGCTTCAAATTGTCCGACCTGTTTAATCGCGTTAATGCGATTGTCGGTGCTTGCCGTCATAAAACCGGAAGGCAGATAATTTTTGTTTTCCGCCACCCAATTGCGTACCACATTCGTATTTGAACTCACGGAGCCACGCGGACCGTAATAGTAATTTACATACGTGTTGCACAGATACGGATAATGATAGTAGTTATACGGGTAATAGTAGTACCAGTAAGTGAAATAGTACGATGGGAGCCCGATCCAAACAAAACCTCCGAATGGATCAAGGTAAAACCCCCAGTCGAACCAGTATGGATAGGGGTACCAATAGTAATATGGATACCAGTACGGATAACCAAACCAATATGGATAAGGATAGCAAACATAGTCAGAGACGTATGCAGTTGTCATCGGCTGCGTGCAGGTGGTTTGATCATAGTCGCAGTTCTGCTGCGCATAGTCGAGTGCAGCATTCTTCAGATCATTTCGTGCACTGGAATCGGATTCAATTGCATTTTTCCATGCCGCAAGGTCCTCTGCATTTTTCTTTGCCAAAACAAGATTGAGTGAATCGGCGATCTGAATCAATCGTTGCGGATTTCTCTTGTACATATCTCCAACGAGCACCGTCATCTGCATGTGATCGTTAAGAATGCTGAGCACTTCAGGAAGATCAACTAAATCGTTGAACGCATCTTTAGCAGCCGCAGGATAGTCAGCTATGATGTTCTTGAAATCTTGTTCTGATTTCTTGTCAAGATCATTGATGTTATGAAGCACGCCGGAATAATTCTGAGCATACTCCAATGCCACATCATGAATTTCCGCGGGGTAATCATTCAGAATAGTGCTGATCTGATTTTTTGATTCAGACCTCGCTGTGACCAATGCATCAATTAATCCGGGATAACGGGTGAGATTCCAGAAATTTTCCTGTTCCTTTTTTGAATATGAACTCACAAGGTTTGTGAATTGCGAACTTGTTGTCCGTTGCAGCACAGCCATGCGCACAATTACTTCGGGATATTTGCACGCTTCAAAAATGGAAAGGCGTATGCTGTCAGGATAAAGTACGAGGGCATTGATAGCCGCCGAATCTTCAGCACTCATGTTGTTGAGCCATGCCATTTCGCTCTGCGAGAATGCAGCCGACGAAATCATCAGGGCGAATGCTAATGCATTCAGCCAAAGCCGGAAATTTCTTTTTGTTTTCATTTTTAAAATTTTTCCTGTGGCGAAATCAGTATCGGAGCAGGGAGGCAATCTTGTCAAATGATCCGAGTTCATTATTGTTTGTGAAAACGACTTTGCCGTTTCTGCCGAGCACTATGTTGATGATGTTGTTCACGACATCATCCATGCGCGGGCTGAAATTTTTTGTTTTGCCATCGAGATGAATGGTGAACAGTTCGCTATCCATCATCGCGGGCCGCATGTAATCTTTTTCAACCACCAGTGTGTCGCACTTTCCTTCAATGGCGGCCTGCCATACGTCGGCAACTCCCCATACACATTTGTGTGCGCCCACCGCTTCCCTGAGCGAACTGATCAGCATTTCTTTTTCTTGCTGATGCCATAAAAGAATTTCCTCGCGTGCAGCCGCTGAAATTTCATGGGCAGTATTGTAATCCCAGCTTCCGTAAATCTTTCCTGCAATTGATTTGTGATGGGAAGTGATCTCGTCAAAGAGTGATAAAACTTCTCTCGTGCCACCAACCACAAGCGGCAGATTCTCTTTCTGAAGATACAGGTCGAGATGCTTATCGACTTTGCGCAGAAAGTCTTTCTCCCGGGTTTCCTTCACTCGGGTTTCTTCCACCCCTTCAGATGACCGGATGCGTGAAGGCGGTTTTGCAAAATCAAATTCTTCCACATAGCGAAGCGGAAAACTTTCGTTTTCGATTTCTTCAATCCTGTTTCCATGATTGCGGAAAAGCCGAGTTTGATTTTTGCTGATGATGAGGGTCAGGAATTTTTCGGATTGCGTCAACTCATAAACCAGATCGCGCGTTTCGAATTCATCGCCCACAATAATTTTTTCAGTCACGGGCAGCTGAAAGTAAACGAGCTCGCTCACTGCAGGCGAAACGAAAATCCCAATGCCGCCTTTCGGGTGTGACCAATCGATTCCAAGATAGAGACGATGCATTTTATCAATGAGAAATTCAAAATCAGGCCGCTGATCCAGAATGCGGTTCCCTCCTTCCTTGATGGCTTCTTTCACTCGGTTGCGGTTGACTTCTTTATCGAAGCTCTCATGATCCACCGGCACAATCAGTGATACATTAAACTCACCGGCGTGGGAATTCAGTTTTTCCAATAGCGCTTTCATCCTTTACATTTTTTATGCAGAATCAAAATTCCTGACTTGCCGCCCCGTCAGTTATGATAAAGGTCAAAGCAGACTGTGATGCTGGTCATAATCGCTGGCTAACAGAGCAGGATAACTTTGAAATACAAAAACAAATTTTATTTCACCAAACAAAAAAGGAGGAATCCATGAACGTGATGAAAAAAGAATCGGAATTACTTCCGAGAGTAAAATCAGTTTTCTCGGATTTTTTTGAAACGCCGGTTGAAAAATTTTTCGACATGAACATTTGGAACAACCGGTTCTTGTCCAAAGTGCCGGCGACCAACATCTGGTCTAACAACAAAGAGTACACGATTGAACTTGCAGTGCCGGGCATGAAGAAGGAAGACTTCAAAGTGACGATTGAACACGGCATGCTCATCATCAGCGCGGAAAAAGAAGAATCAAAGGAAGAATCGAAGAAGGATTTCACGAGGAAGGAATACAGCTTCAATTCCTTCAGCCGTTCTTTTTATCTGCCTGATGTGGTAAACGCTGAAAAGATCGACGCTCACTATGACAATGGCATCCTCAAACTTGTGATTCCGAAAAAAGAAGAAGCGAAAAAGCTTGAAGGAAAGCAAATCAAAGTGAGTTAGATTGAGGAAGTAACAACAGACAACTCGAGAGTGAGTGACATCGGAATCCTCTTCCGGCGGGTGAAGGCCCGCCGTCCTTTTTCAGAGCAGAAGTAGTAAGGACGCATCCTTGATAAATGCGGAGAAAGCAAAAAAAATTCAAAGCATGATTTTTGATTTGGTCTGAATCAAAAGGCGGTATTAATTTTAAGGTGCGATCACACCTTTTCAACAATGAACAGCAAGAAATTGAAAAGCTTCATTCGCGAGTTGCTCTCACCCGCTGACATTCACATCAACGGAGATAATCCCTGGGACATCAGAGTTTACAACGACGCGTTTTATGAAAAGGTAATACGCGACGGCTCGCTCGGAGCGGGCGAAGCATACATCGAAGAATGGTGGGATGCACCGCGGCTCGATGAATTCTTTTCGCACTTGCTTAATGCCAATCTTGAGGAGAAAATCAGGAAACACTGGAAGCTGCTGCCCGAAATTTTTTTCACACGGATATTCAATCATCAATCACGAGCCCGGGCATTTCGCGCCGGACATCGGCATTACGATCTCGGCAACGATCTGTTCATACACATGCTCGACAAACGAATGGCATACACCTGTGCTTATTGGAAAGACGCTGTTACACTCGATGAAGCACAAGAGAAAAAGCTGGATCTCACGTGCCGTAAACTGAACCTGCAACCCGGCATGCATGTGCTCGATATTGGCTGCGGGTGGGGAAGTTTTGCGAAATACGCTGCAGAAAATTTCGGAGTGAAAGTGACCGGCGTCACCGTTTCAGCCGATCAGGTTGAACTCGGAAGGAAAATGTGCGAAGGGTTGCCGGTGGAAATAAAATTGATGGACTACCGTATGCTGCAGGGAAAATTTGACCATGTGGTTTCACTCGGCATGTTCGAGCACGTGGGATACAAAAATTATCGCCGTTATATGCGAATCGTTCATGACTGCCTCAAAGACGATGGATTGTTTTTGCTGCACACTATTGGAGGAAATACTTCAGGAACATTCACAGATCCCTGGATTGACAAATACATTTTTCCTGATTCAATGCTTCCGTCAATCAAACAAATAGGTCAGGCCATCGAGGGAATTTTTGTAATGGAAGACTGGCATAACTTCAGTGCGTACTATGACAAGACCCTTGTAGCGTGGCATGACAACTTTGTGAATAACTGGAACGGCTTGAAAGAGCACTACGATGAAAAATTTTTCCGAATGTGGAAATACTATCTGCTCATGTGCGCCGGTTCCTTCAGAGCCAGAAAAAATCAGTTGTGGCAGATTGTTCTTTCAAAGAAAGGAATTCCCGGCGGTTACATCTCAATCAGGTAATTTTCTTACAGTGAAAATTCAGAAACATGGAAACAACGAAAAAGAAAAAAGCTTCTAACGGGAAAAGAGGAAAAGTGAAAAAGGCAACGAAAAAAGTACAAGATCAGCTGGTGACAGAGAATGATGATGATTTTATTGATTCGTATTCTTATGATGAAAATGAAGGCACTTATTTGAAAACCGAACTTATGGGCACCGATAGGCTCGATCGCGAAGAAGAAGAGGAAGAACATTTATAGTTGAACACAAAAAACGTTTTTATGCAATTGCAAATTCAGTCAACCCGATTCGAGGCCGATGATAAACTCATGGCTCTTGTAACCAAAAAATTTCATAAACTCGAAAAGCTATATGATCGCATTGAAAAATGCAGCGTAACGCTCAAGCATGAAAAGAATGACCGCAACAAAGGCGCAATTGTTGAAGTGCGTCTCGCTGTTCCGGGTGATGATATTTTCGCCAGTGAACGCGCCGAGAGTTTTGAGAAAGCCATTGATCCGCTGCTCGGCGATTTGAAAAGGCAGCTCAGCAGGCGTAAAGAGAAGTTTCTTGAACACCGCTGATTTTAAGGATGAATTATTTTTAGAAGCTCATGACCACCATTGAGTTTCTTCCGCACACTGCCGACATCAGGATGAGAGTGGAGGCGGAGCGTTTCGAAAAAATTTTTCATGCTGCATTGGAAGGAATGAATCGGTTGCTGAAAAAAAATTTCTGCAATGGAAATCCCGAGTTGAAATTCAAAGCACAGCTGAATGTTGAATCAACGGACGAAACTTGCCTTCTCATCGATGTTCTCTCTGAAGTGCTTGCACTCAGTCACATCAACAATGTCATCTATTGCAAACTGGAAGTGAAAGCACTTACCGAAACGAAAATCAACGCTGTGATTTACGGAAGCGCGGTTTCAGAATTTGATGAAGACATTAAAGCAGTCACTTATCATGAAGCCAATCTTGTGAAGAACGAACGCAATCATTGGGAAACAAAAATCATTTTCGACATCTGAAGAATTGAGTAATGGATCAATCGCAGTTGCATAAGATCGGTACTTGTCTCTGGGAAATTCCCAGGAGCACACGCAGCGACATGCTTGTGCCCGCTTATGTGTATGCAAAGGAAGAAATGATTTCTTCACTGCTGAATGATCGATCATTGGAACAACTCATTAATGTCACAACACTTCCGGGTATTGAGAAAGCGGCGATGGTAATGCCCGATGCTCACGAAGGTTATGGTTTTCCGATCGGAGGTGTGGCGGCAACAAAATTTCCCCATGGTGCCATTTCCCCCGGCGGAATAGGATACGACATCAATTGCGGTGTTCGATTATTGATTTCATCCCTGGAATTTGATGACGTGAAAGAAAAGCTTGGCTTGCTTGCGAAGGAACTCTATCGTGAAATTCCATCAGGTACAGGCAAAGGCGGCAATCTGAAATTAAATCATGCACAGCTCGAAGTTGTTTTGAAGGATGGAGTAAACTGGGCTTTGCAGGATGGATTTGCTACGGAAAAGGATGTAGAGCACATTGAATCAAACGGATGCTTGTCCAATGCTGATCCTTCTGCTGTTTCTGATCATGCAAAAAAGAGAGGACATGATCAGCTCGGAACCATTGGCGCAGGAAACCATTTCGTGGAAGTGGATCGTGTGTCAGAAATTTTTGAGGAAGATGCATCGGAAGTTTTCGGACTGCACAAAAATCAAATAGTCATTCTCATTCACACCGGCTCGCGCGGGCTTGGCCATCAAGTGGCGACAGATTATTTAAAGGTAATGATGAACGTAATGCCACAGTACAACATCAAACCACCTGACAGAGAGCTTGCCTGTGTTCCGTTCGATTCACCGGAAGGACAGAATTATTTCAATGCAATGGCTGCCGCCGCAAATTTTGCCTGGTGCAATAGGCAAATCATTACTTATGAAATCAGAAATGCATGGGATGCAATTTTCGGAAGCAGCGGCGGCGAACTTGAATTGCTCTATGATGTGGCGCACAACATCGCAAAGATTGAAGATCACAAAATCGATGGCGAACACATGAAACTCATCGTTCATCGCAAAGGAGCAACTCGTGCTTTCGGTCCAGGCAGCAATGAGGTGCCGGAAATTTTTCGTCATGTTGGTCAACCTGTTCTTATCCCCGGTAGCATGGGCACAGCATCTTATGTTCTTGTGGGAACGAATAAGAGCATGGAGATGTCATTCGGTTCCACATGTCACGGAGCAGGGAGAGCGCTGTCGAGAACGGCAGCGAAGAAAAAAGTGAATGCACCACAGTTGAAACAAGAATTACTCGAGCAAGGAATTTTTGTGGAAGCACCTTACCGCGGAATTGCTGAAGAAGCTCCCATTGCTTACAAAGATGTTGACATTGTGGTTGACACCGTTCACGAGGCAGGCATTGCCACTAAAGTAGCGAAGTTGCGACCCGTGGCGGTGATCAAAGGGTGATGCAATTCGTTTTCTCATTCTGTTTTTGAAAAGAAATTTTGTTTACAGCCGGATCATCAAGTTCCTACCCGAGTGGTGAAATGAATCACTTCCTGCAATGACAGTTGTCATCTGCTTTAACATTCATCAAGAATATTTTCATAGCTGAATTAGTCATTAATCTGCGGGAAAATGTTTGATGATGAACCTGATGATCGTTCAGATGATTCGAACGACTTGAAGCTGCGCGGAAGAAAGCCGCTGAAATTTCTGAACCTGATTTACATTCTTGTTGTCATCGGCCTTCTCTTTCTTTTTTTCTACGGCGGTTATCATTCAACAAAAGAAACAACGCTCAACGAATTTTTGCAGACGATGGTTGCCAGTCACGATGTGCAGCGCATCGAGATCATCAACAATGAAACAGTTGATGTTTACATCAAGCCGGACAAATTAAGTAAACCGGAATACAAGGATGTGGCAACAACGATGTTCAATCAGCCCAACCCCGGGCCGCATTATGAGTTTGATATTGGTTCAGTGGAATATTTTGAACAGAAACTCGATGAAACGCAGAAAGATGTTCCGCAGAGTGAAAAAATAGATGTCACGTATGTCAAGCAATCGAATTGGATATTGAATTTGCTGATGTGGGTGCTTCCGATCTTTTTGCTCTTTTTTCTCTATAGAAGTTTATTTCGTTCTTCAAGTGTTGGTGGCGGCGGTGGCGGCACATCCATTTTCAATTTCGGAAGAAGCACAGCCACGCTGATGGAAAAGGAAAACCGAAGCACTGTAAAGTTTGACGACGTGGCCGGATTGGAAGAAGCGAAAATTGAAGTGAAAGAGATCATTGATTTTCTCAAAGATCCGCAGTCATACACGCGCCTCGGCGCGAAAATTCCGAAGGGCGTCATTATCGTCGGCCCACCGGGAACAGGAAAAACACTCCTGGTGAAAGCTGTTGCCGGCGAAGCCGATGTTCCTTTCTTTTCTATCTCGGGTTCTGAATTTGTTGAGATGTTCGTAGGCGTCGGCGCCTCACGCGTGCGCGATCTTTTTCGCAGAGCGAAGGAAAAAGCCCCGTGCATCATTTTCATTGATGAGATTGATGCAGTGGGAAGATCGAGGGGAAGAAATGCATTCTACACAGGCGCCAACGATGAGCGTGAGAGTACGCTCAATCAATTACTCACAGAGATGGACGGTTTCACCACCAACAGCGGCGTGATTGTGCTTGCTGCTACCAACCGTGGTGACATGCTTGATCCCGCGCTGCTTCGCCCGGGAAGATTTGATCGACATATCTACCTCGATCTTCCTACACTGATAGAAAGAAAAGCCATTTTCAAAGTTCACCTGCGTCCGATTTTGATTGATGATTCTGTTGATGTTGATTTTCTCGCGGGACAAACACCCGGTTCTTCCGGTGCTGACATTGCAAACATCTGCAATGAAGCGGCGCTGATTGCAGCGCGCAGAAAAAAAGCTACCGTATCGAAGCAGGAATTTATGGATGCGATTGATAGAATAGTTGCGGGCGTCGAGAAGAAGAGCAAAATCATTTCTCCCGATGAAAAAAGAATCATTGCATTTCATGAAGCAGGACATGCCGTGGTGAGTTGGCTGCTGAAAAATGTGGATCCACTCGTGAAGGTCTCTATTGTTCCGAGAGGAAAATCACTTGGCGCAGCGTGGTATCTGCCCGAAGAGCGTCAACTCAGAAATACAGCTCAGTTCAACGACATGCTTTGCGCTGCACTCGGCGGCAGAGCGGCCGAAGAAATTATTTTCGGCGATGTTACCTCCGGCGCGCTCGATGATTTGGAAAAAGTGACCAAGCAGGCCTACACGATGATTGCGTATTACGGTCTCGATAAAAAGATCGGCAATATCAGTTTTTATGATTCAACGGGAATGACTGAATCCGCATTTCAAAAACCGTACAGTGAAGAAACCGGAAAGCTGATTGATGAAGAAGTCCGCCGAATTATAGATGAGGCGTATTCGCGAACCAAAAATATTTTGCTGGTGCACAGGGATGAACTCACCAAAGTTGCTGACCTGCTTCTTCAGAAAGAAGTGGTGATGAAAGAAGACCTCGAAATCATTTTAGGCAAGCGCGAAACTGAACACAAATCAGAGACGGTTTCATCACCGAAGCTGGCGGCTATGTCAAATACATTCTTCGAATGATTTCACTTACACAGAACACCGGTGATTGCGCTCTCGTTTTCTTTTACATAACAAAGAAGGAAACCGGATCTGAAATAAAGGAGGAAAATGATCAGCTTGTTCAACCCCTCAATACAACATGAATAAAGAATTTATTCCGGCAGTTTCTGATCTCATTGATTTCAGAGAGAAGAATGTCATCATTACAGGCGCAGGCGCGGGTATCGGCGAAGCCATTGCTCATCGTTTCGCTGAACACGGAGCTGCCCTGTATCTTCTCGACGTTGATGAAGATGCGTTGGACCGCGTAAAGCGCAATTTGTCCGGCCTCTCACATCATGTTCAGGTATTCAGGATTGACTTGACGAAGAAATCCGAAATTGAATTGTTCTGGACAAAAAATAAAGATATAGTCTTTGATGTGCTCATCAACAATGCCGGCGGTTATCCGATGAAAGATTATGAAGAAACTGATGAATCTTTTTTGAAAAAGCTGGAGGACCTGAATCTTCATGCGGCCTACTGGATGTCGCAGCAATTCATTCAGCAGCGATGTCGCGAGCGATCGTGCATTGTGAACATCACTTCCATTGAAGCACTGCTGCCATTTAAGGAAGATATCATTCACTATTCAGCAAGCAAAGCAGGGGTCATAGCACTTTCACGGGGATTGGCGAAGGAGTTTGCAAGAAAAAATCTGCGCGTGAATGTCATCATTTCCGGTGCCGTGATGAAGCCGGGAACAAAAAGTTTAATGGGTGAAGCGCAGAAAGGAAAATTCAAACTCATTCGCTCAGGCATAGAGTACAATCTTCGGATGCCCATGGGGCGTTACGCGCGTGCTGATGAAATTGCAAGAATGGTTTTGGTGCTTGCGAGTGACTTCGCCAGCTATGTCACAGGCGCCGTGATTCCGGTCGACGGTGGATTTCTGAGTGTGTAAATGACATTTCTCAAGTAAAATAATGACGCCGGTCATCGCAGTTCTGTTCAGCTAAAAATAATTTTAGAACTTAGTTGTAGTCTTTCTAAAAAGAGCGCACAATGAAAAAGAAAAAAATCAGCAATAAAAGTTCAGTACGAAAGAAAAAAACGGGAGTGAAGCCGGCGAAAAAAAGCAAACCCCGGAAGATAGTTGCAAAGAAAAAAAAGAACGCCGCGAAGAAAGTCGCCAAGAAAACTTCCAGACCCGTTGCGAAGAAAGCGATTAAGCGCATCGCAAAAAAAGTTGCGAAGCCGGCTGTTGAGAAATCCGGTGAAGAGTTTCCGGGCTATCCGCATTATCCTCCTTCGCAGGATATCATGAACCCGAAGAAAGGATTTAAGAAAAATGAATTAACTGAATCTGCGCGTAAGCTAATTGCTCAGGTATCGCCACAGAGAAGAAAAAGTATTGAGCAGGAAAAAATGGAGGAGCCGGCTCTCGAAACGGAGGAAGAAGATTTAGAAGAAGAAAAGAAAGAAAGCGATCTCGACCGCGATGAGAAGAAGCTGCTTGAAGCAGACGAATTGAGTGAGGACATGGGTGAAGATGAAGAACTACGCTCGCGCGTTTATCCTGTTGACATGAGTGCTGAAGATCTTGACGTGCCCGGCACCGACCTCGATGATGAAGATGAAGAACTGGGCGAAGAAGACGAAGAGAATAATCCTTACAGCATCGGTGGCGACCGGCATGAAGACATGGATGAGAAGCATGATCCGGGTAGGTAATGCTTGATAAAAAAACAATTCAATCCCTCCTGGTAGCAATAAAAAAACTAAAACATGGAAACAACAAAATTCTGTCAGAGCTGCAGCATGCCGCTCGACAATGTAGAAATGAGAGGAACTGAGAAGGATGGTTCTAAAAGCGATGAGTATTGCAAGTACTGTTATTCCAACGGCGCATTCATCAATCCCAAAATGACGTTGGATGAAATGAAAGCGATCGTGAAAACACAAATGAAAAAGATGCACAGCCCGCAGGACATCATTCAAAAGGCATTAAATGTGTTACCGGAATTGAAACGGTGGAAGAGGCAGGTTGCAGCAAGTTAAATACAAGCAATCAGGACCCGCTTTCCTTTTAGCAATGGAATTTGATCAGGGTGCGAGGCCTTGAGGAGGGAGAGATTTAGTAAAAGGCTATGGGTGAAATAAAATCGCGCGGAAAGAAAAAGAATTCCGCGACCAAAAACTGGTCGGCGCACGTTACGCAAACAAGTTTTGCATTAGCGCTGGAGCCCGGTGTATTCACGTTTCGCAGTCCTAAGAGAATTGCTGCTTCACTAAAACTCTCTGCGGAAATCAGCACCGGCAGAAAAGGAACGCCGTTTCAATCCGCCATGTCAATGCTGAACTTCTACATCAACAGAGCCGGAAAAAATTTGCCGAAAGGCCGAAGATTAATTCTTCAAAGAACAAAAGGCGAATTGCGAAAGATTTTTGGACGTGAATGAAGAGGGCAGAGTTCAATCTATAATTTTAGCAAGAACCTGCCGTCGCAAATTTTAAGTTTCATATTCTCTTTCCTATGTCAATGAAAAATCCTTTAACTGCTGATGTGCTTCGCAATGTTTTCAATCCTGCATTGGTGAAAAATCTCTTGCGCGGAAAAAGCGAAATAAAAGAAATCATGATCGGGCAGGGGCGTGCGGTGAAAGCGCTCAAGTTCGGGGTGAGTATATCCGATTCGGGTTTCAACATTTTTGTCGCAGGCGAGGCAGGCACGGGCAAACTCACGGCGGTGAAAAGTTTTGTGGGCGAGCCGGCCAAGAAGCAGCCGGTGCCGCCGGACTGGTGCTACGTCAACAATTTCAGAGACCCTTTTCAGCCGAAAAAATTATCGCTGCCCCCGGGGCGCGCCATCGAGCTGAGGAATGACATGGACGATTTGATCCGCGAAGCACGGCAAGTGCTCATCAGAACATTCGAGAGCGAAGAATACGCCAGCCGTCGCAAGAAAATCCTTGAGAAGCTGGAGCAGGATCAGGAAGCCGTTTACGGGCCTATCAATCGGGAAGCGGAAAAAAAATCATTGCTGATCAAGCAAACACCGTGGGAAATTTTCACAGTGCCGCTGAAAGACGGAAAACCGATGACCGATGAGCAATTCGATAATCTGAGTGAAAAAGAGCAGGAAGAAATACGCGAGACGCAACGCAAGTTCAGCGAGGAAATTAAATCCGGCATTCAGCAGGTGCGTAAGCTCGAGAAAGCGGCAAATGAAGAATTAAGCAAACTCGAAAAAGATGTTGCGGCCAACGCCATCAACAACGTGATCGAGGAGACGAAAGAAAAATATCAGTCACTTGGCGAAGTGCTCAACTACCTGAGTGAAGTGAGGGATGACATTCTCGATAATCTTCCGGAATTTCTCACTCAGCGGCGACAGGATGCGGCCATACAGCTCACGCCAAAGCGCGGAGCTGATATGATCCGTTACAAAGTGAATGTACTAGTAGATAATTCAAAGCAACAGGGAGCGCCGGTGGTCTTTGAACAAAACCCTAGCTTGAATAATCTTTTCGGAAGATCAGAGAAGGAATCGTACATGGGTTCGCTTTTTACTGATTTCACTCTGATCAGAAAGGGATCGCTCCATACTGCAAATGGCGGCTACCTTATCCTTCGCATTGAAGAATTGTTGCGCAATTATTTTTCTTATGACAGTCTGAAGCGCGCCCTGCGCAACAAAGAAATTGTGATCGAAGAACCCGGAGAGCAACTGGGATTTCTCACTACAAGAACACTGAAACCCGAACCAATTCCGCTCAGCATAAAAGTAATTCTCATCGGCAGTCCGATTTATTATTATCTGCTTTATCAGCTCGATCCTGATTTCAGAGAGTTGTTCAAGGTGAAAGCCGATTTCGACAACACCATGGATCGCACCGAAACAAATCTCGGCGACTATGTTGCTTTCGCTCTGGGACTTTGTGAGAGAGAGAAACTTGCTTCGCCTGATGATGAAGCCATTTCGAAAATAATTGAGCATGGATCGCGACTCGCCGACGATCAGCAAAAACTCAGCACGCGGTTCGGCGAGCTGGCAGATCTTCTTCGTGAAGCGAATCATTATGCTTCCGAAGAAAATTCAAAAAATATTTCTTCTGCTCACATCAATAAGGCCGTTGAAGAAAAAGTTTACCGCTCGAACCTCATTCAGGAGAAGATTGATGAGATGATCATCAACAAACAATTGGTGATTGATATTACCGGCGAGAAAGTTGGTCAGATCAACGGGCTTTCGGTGATCGATCTCGGGGATATTTCTTTCGGACGACCAATGAGAATTACCTGCAGTGTGAATCTCGGCAAAGAAGGAATCATCGCCATCGAGCGAGAAGCGGAACTCAGCGGACCGATTCACACCAAGGGCGTTTTGATTCTTACCGGCTATCTGTCAGAGAAATTTATTCAGGAAATACCGGTGAGTTTATCGGCAAGAATTGTTTTTGAACAGAGTTATTCGGAAGTGGAAGGCGATAGCGCATCAAGCGCCGAGTTGTATTCCATCCTGTCGAATCTTTCAGGCCTTCCAATCCGGCAGGGCATTGCCGTAACGGGATCGGTGAATCAAAAAGGAGAGGTGCAGGCCATCGGTGGCGTGAATGAAAAAATCGAGGGCTACTTTGAAGTGTGTAAAAAAATCGGACTAAACGGCGAGCAGGGCGTCATCATCCCGTCTTCCAATTTGAGAAACCTGATGCTGAAAGAAGAAGTGGTGCAGGCGGTGAAGGAAAATAAATTTCGGATCTGGGAGGTGAAAACCATTGATGAAGGAATTGAAATTCTCACAGGAAAGAAATACGGTGCAACTGCTGAAGAAGGGACGATTGCATTTCTGGTGATGCAATCGCTGAAGAAATATGCTGAGAAGATGAAAGCTTTTGTAAAGGACGAGGAAGTAAAGAAAAATTAGTTGTGCTGATTACATTGCGGAGAGGTTGTTCAAGGCCTTCGCTACGGCTTCCAGTAATTCACTTTCTTCAAACGGTTTGCGGATGTAGCCATCCGCACCCATGCTCAAGGCCATTTGCACTTTGCTCTTTTCAACACTCGCTGTGAGAAAGACGAATGGAATGGAGGCCGTCTCTTCATCCTGTTTCAGTAACTCGAAGACTTCGTAGCCATTCATTTCAGGCATCATGATGTCGCAAAGAATCAGATGTGGTTTTTGCTTACAGGCAAGATCAAACCCGATTTTTCCATTCATGGCTGTGATCACCTCATATCCTTCCAGCACGAGAAGCTCTGCCGTGTTCTCCAGAATTTCTTCATTGTCTTCAATGATCAGAATGGTTGTCATTCCATTTTCATTTTGGCAAGCGTGACAATAAATGTAGTTCCTTTATTCAACTCGCTGGTAAACCGGATGGTTCCACTTATCAAATCAAGATACCGCTTCACAATGTTCAGCCCCAATCCGCTCCCGGTGAGACTCATGGCGTTTTTCGCTCTGAAAAATTTCGAAAACAAGTGCTCCTGTTCTTCTTCCGAAATGCCGATGCCCGAATCGCTGACTGTTATGATTACATCTTTACCCGTCACTTCTATGGTGACATTAATAGGACTGTTTTGCCCTGAATACTTGATGGCGTTAGAAAGAAGATTCAACAACACATTGCTGAGGATTTTTCTGTCCTGGAAAATTTCATGTTCTCCATGATGAGTGAAGAAAATTTCTTGCCCGGCCTTCTGCATGAAATTCACTTCTTCGATCACGCCGCGGGCCGTTTCATTCAAATCCATCATCGTCCTGTTCACTTCTACTTTTCCCTGATCCAGTTTATCGAGTGAAAGGAAATCGCTTAGAATATCATTGAGCATTTGTACCGAAGACTTGATACGGGCAACGTGCTTCTTTCTTTTCTCCTCGTCATTAAGCTGGGCGTAGCGGTCAACCAGCGAGGCACTCGAGAGAATTGCACTCAACGGCGTGCGGAATTCGTGCGAAGCCATCGAGACAAAGCGCGACTTCATTTCACTCAATTCCCTCTCGCGCTGGAGCGATTCCGTCAGCTCGAGCGTTCGCTCCGCCACTCGCTGTTCCAGCTCACGGTTTACTCTGAGCATTTCATCTTCCGCTTTTTTCTTCTCCGAAATATCTACCCGCGTTGTGAGCAAATGTTCTTTGCCTTCGAGCATGATGATGGCGGCTGACAGGAGAATGTGCACCGGCTTCATGCTTTTTGAATACACCGTCATCTCACGATTCTGAATGATCCGACGATTGCGAAGTGCATGAATAAGATCCATTCGATCAGCTGCATCTTTGAATAATTTCAGCCCGATTGTGCTTTGGCCGATCACCTCGTCGCGGGTGTATTCAAAGAGGGAAAGGAAACTTTCATTCACGTCAATGATTACTCCATCTTCAAGGCGTGAAATGGATTTAGCTACCGGGCTTGAGTCAAATACTTTCGCAAATCGCTCCTCCGATTGCAGACGCTCTTCATGATCGCGTTTCCGCTCGGTGATGTCAGTGACGAAGGCCATCGCCAGTGTTTCCCCGTCGAGCTGATAATGGCCCAGACTTATTTCAACCGGAAATTCTTCACCACTTTTTCTTCGGGCAAATAATTCCAATCCCAAACCCATGGGCCGTGCCTTTGGTTTTTCAAAATAATCAGCTCGATGACTTTCGTGTGCCTCTCTTAAAGATTCAGGAATTAAAATTTCTACAGGCTGACCGATGAGTTCGGCATTCGAGTATCCGAACATTTTTCGCAAACAAGGATTTGCCAGTTCTATTTGGCCGTCGCGATTGATTACCAAAATACCGACGGTTGCAAATTCGAAGAGGGCCCGGAACCCTGCTTCGCTTTCGACGGAAAGAAGTTCATGGGAGGACATGAATTACAGGCCGAGGATAAAATTAAGAAGCCCCGCGCAATAAACCTGACTCACTGTTGCAAAGCGAATCACCCTTTATAAATGGTGGTCTGCTCATCCCACGATCAGCACTTTTGCTCCCTTCACATGCTTGCGCTTCAAATCGAGCAATGCGCGATTTGCTTCTTTGAGCAGATAAGTTTCTGTTTCCGGCTTGATTGGAATTTTTGAAGCGAGTGCAAGAAATTCCTCCACATCTTTCCGAGTGATGTTCGCAACACTCTTGATTTCTTTTTCCATCCACAAGTGATCCTCGTAATGAATGTTCAGAAGAGCATTTTGATCCGATGATTCTTTTCTGATGGCATTGATCACCAATCTTCCGCCGGGTAGAAGCTGATGCAGCGATTCAACGACCGGAGTCCAAACGGGCGTGGTGTCGATGATGGCACTGCATTTCACGGGAGGATTATCCGAAATATTTCCGGCCCACGTTGCGCCGAGTGAACGGGCAAATTCCTGTTCCTCTTTACTTCTGGCGAATACAAGAATTTTCGAGTGAGGAAAAAGATGATGTGCTGTTTTCAGCACTAAATGACCCGAGGCACCAAAACCGGAAAGCCCGAGCGTTTGTCCGTTATTAAGATGAGTCAGGCGAAGAGAACGATAGCCAATGGCTCCGGCGCACAGCAGCGGCGCCGCTTCGGCATCAGAAAAAATTTCAGGAATGGCATAAGCAAATTTTTCATTCACCGTCATGTAATCGGCATAGCCGCCATTCGCATCTCTTCCGGTTGCTTTGAATTGTTCACACAGATTTTCTTCGCCGCGTAAACAGAATTCACATTCGCCGCAGGCAGAGAAAATCCAGGCAACACCCACACGATCACCTTTCCGAAAACGATTTGCATTCTTTCCTATCGACTCAATAACTCCCACCACCTGGTGACCGGGAATGACAGGAAAATTCTTCGGCGGAGTTCTGCCTTCAATCTCATCCAGCTCAGTATGACATACGCCACAGCATGAAACACGAATGAGAATTTCATTATCTCCCGGTTCCGGAGCAGAAGTTTCAGCTGAAGTAAGTGGCTGAGTTTCCCTGGTGAGATCACTCACATTCTCTAACAACATCGTCTTCATTACAATGGCTAAGATAAATGTTGACAGTTTCTAACGTGAATAATCATTCTCGCAAGCGAAATGAATTCTTGTAAATTTCGTGCGCAATTCCTCACTTTTGGAAAAATCATTCTGGAAATTTCCGCTTGATTATTGGTACAAGCAGTTGCATTCTTCTGCAAATGGCTTGACTGAAGATGCAGTCCTCGAATTAGCGAAACTGCACAAAGTCCCTCTGAAAAAGCAGTCGCGCCTTGCAAAAGATATTCTTTTATTTCTAGGTCAGTTCACAAACCCCCTGATGTTGCTGCTGATTGCAGCAGTGGTTCTCTCTGCGTTTCTCGGTGAGAATTCTGATGTAGCTATCATCGGATTTATTGTTGCCTCGACGGGACTGATGAGTTTCTTCCAGGAACGTCACGCAGGAAGAGTGGTTGAAAAACTTCAGTCAATTATTGCCAGAAAGAGCACGGTGCTCAGAGATGGAAAGCCGGTCGAAATTTTCGCAGCACAAATGGTTCCCGGAGATATTTTATTATTCAAGGCTGGAGACATTGTTTCAGCCGATTGCCTGGTGGTTGAAGCCAACGAGTTGCATGCGAATGAAGCGAGTTTGACCGGTGAATCATATCCTGTAAGAAAAATTCCTGGCATGCTGGAGGAACAAACTCCGTTGGCGAAGCGAAGTAATTGCTTGTGGGAAGGATCAAATATTGTGAGTGGCACAGGGAAAGGGTTAGCCATTCTTACCGGATCGAATACACTGTTCGGAGAAATTGCAAAGAGTGCATCGGCAACTACAGAAACTGCTTTCGAAAGAGGAATCAAGCGATTTGGCTATTTCCTGATGAGTGTAACACTAGTGCTGTCACTCTTCATTCTTGTAGTGAATCTTCTTCTTCATCGTCCGGTGGTTGACTCAGCATTGTTTGCGCTCGCGCTTGCAGTAGGAATGGCACCTGAACTGCTTCCTGCCATTACCACTATTGCCATGTCAGCCGGCGCGAATCGAATGCTGCAGAAAAAAGTGATCGTGAAAAAACTGGCTTCTATTCAAAATCTCGGTGAGACAAATCTCCTGTGTACAGACAAAACAGGAACGATTACCGAGGGAGCCATCAAAGTGAGCAGCATCGTAGATGCAGAACAAAAAGAAAGTGAATTCACACGACAACTTGCATTTCTCAATGCATCCTTTGAATCCGGCTATGAAAATCCTATTGATGAGGCATTAAAAAAGCTTGATGTCAAATTGGATTTTTCTCCTCAGAAAATAGGGGAGGTGCCATTTGATTTTATCAGAAAGCGATTGAGCATTGCTGTTGATACCGGAAAGGAAAAGCTTCTCATCACCAAAGGCGCGGCGAAAAACATTCTCGACATCTCCACACATGTAAGTGTGAGGGATGGTGAAAAAAACATCAGCGATTATTCATCGGATCTTAATGATCAGCTGGTCGCCTATAGCAAACAGGGATTTCGTGTTCTCGGAGTTTGCTACAAGAATGTTTCTTCTGCATCTATTTCCAAAGATGATGAAAATGAAATGGTGTTTGCAGGTTTTGTGTTACTCGCCGATCCCGTGAAGGAAGGAATTGTTGAAGTGATCAGGGATTTAAATAGGCTTCAGGTAGGGATAAAAATAATTACGGGTGACAGCAGGGGAGTGGCTCAAACAATTGGCGGAAGCATCGGTATTGCGCAACCAGTTATGCTCACGGGAGATGAGCTTGATTCGATCGCACCGGAGGCACTGAAACAAAAAGTAAAAGACATCCACATTTTTGCCGAGGTGGAGCCGCATCATAAAGAGAGAATTATTACTGCCCTGAAATCATCTTACGCTGTCGCATACATGGGTGACGGGATCAATGATGTGGCTGCGATCAATGCGGCCGATGTTGGAATTTCAGTAGAAAATGCGGTTGATGTAGCGCGGGAAGCAGCTGATTTTGTCCTGATGGAAAAAGATTTGCGGGTACTTGTCGATGGAATTCGGGAAGGAAGAAAAACGTTTACGAACACACTTAAATATATTTTCATCAACACCGGGAGCACGTTTGGAAATATGTTCAGCGTCGCGGTTGCTTCTTTGCTTTTACCGTTCCTTCCTATGCTTCCGAAACAAATACTGCTCACAAATTTCCTCACCGATTTCCCTTTTCTCTCTGTTGCATCAGACAATGTCGATGAAGAAGCGATTGATCGCCCGGGTCGGTGGAATCTGAAACTGATTCGTGAATACATGATTTACTTCGGGCTGCACAGCTCGCTCTTTGATCTCATCACATTTCTAACGCTTCTCTTTATACTCCATGCGCAGGAAAATATTTTTCAAACCGGTTGGTTCATTGAATCAGTAATGACGGAAATTTTCATTCTTCTCATCATTCGCACACGGCATTCTTTTATCAAGAGCCGGCCCGGCAAGTATCTGTTCTGGCTTTGTGTTGCAGCCATTCTTATCACTGTTTCATTGCCATACCTTCCATTTGCGTCCGATCTTGGATTGTCGCCGCTGAGCTTAATGACGCTGGGTGCCATGCTCGGCATTGTTCTGCTCTACATCATCACAGCCGATCTGTTAAAGATTTGGTTTTTTAAACGCTTTTGAAGGGAAAGGTTCCTTGCCATTAATCAGCTTCACCGTTGATTTTTATTATGATCAGCCGCTGGATGCTATTCTATTTTCCGAATGGTGAAATGCCTGTTAACTCCGGGGATAATAAAATTTATATGAGCTATAATATAAATGGATAGAGCTCATGAACAAAGCAACATTGAATTTAATAATTGATGTAGCTGCCGCTATTCTTTTTCTTGCCATGATCGTTACAGGATTTATTCTTCGCTTTCCTTTGCCGCCGGGAACAAACAAGAGTTTAATGCTTTGGTCGCTCACTCGCCATGAATGGGGAAACCATTCACTTCTGGATTAGTGTTGCGCTGTCAAGAAGTTTATTTCTTCATCTTGTTACGCACTGGCAATGGGTGGTGACTATGGTGAGCAAAAAATTATTCAGGGCCGTTGCTGCTAGAAATTCCTATATCAAAGCTGCCGTCGTTACTGTAGCCGTTTTACTCATGGTCTTTACTCTGTTCGCCTGGGTTGCGTTTACGCAAGTTGATCAAATAACTTCTCCTTTGCCTGAAATTTGTCCCACGGATAGTCAGCAGCTCTCTTCATCACGCATCACGATTCACGAAACACCGATGCAAGGAGAGAAGATTGATTTCTGGAAGGATGTGTATCCGATTTTCAAAGCAATTGCATTTCATGCCATGGTCCCCGAAAACAGCTTGGTGGCTTTCGTGCAGACTTAAAGGAAGACTGCTTCAACAGTATTAAAGGATTGTCTCTGGTGATTGCCGGCAAGAGCGGCCAAAGTCAGTTGATCAAAATAATTTTAGGAGAGAAAAAGGATATAAAATCATATGATGCACATGTCCTTCCGGCTAAAGATATTGCTACTATAAAAAAATGGATTGATAGCGGAGCAGATTGGCCTGCAAAACCGGAGAGCAAAAACTAAATGTACTTAAGCAATTAATTCTCTCCTTTTCAACAAACGGTCTTTATGATATTTCGGGAACTTACTCTCACCTGAACTTTTTGTAAATGGCTCAATCAATGAACTTCTCCAAACTCATCATTAGGATGACAGCAACGCTCATTGTGTATTTCGGGATCGGCCGCATTGGGCATTTCGGGCTTTTCGCAAACTACTACTATCACAATCCTGAAATAACTATTCAACGTCCGCAATGTGATTGGCCTTTCATAATCCTTGGAGAGCTATTTCATGCATTTGCGGTCACTTGGCTTTTCATGATGATCTATAAACAAGGAGCATCATTGGCGAATGGATTGATGTTTGGAACTATTACCGGAATCATGACTGCTTCAATGTGGGGTTTTGTAAATTATGGTGCGTTCAATCTGCTTGCGATCTACTGAAAGAACCAGTAACATAACAATTGTCAGTGTGAAAACAATTATAAAGTAAGCAATGGCAAGGCGTGTTCGGGGCAACAGAAGATAAAGATTGAAATTCTGCGCGCGTGTTTAAAGTTTGCACCGGATGTTAATGCACAGCGTGATGCTTTTTGTACTCGAAAAAATCTAAAAGCGTAAATTTTGATTCTGCGGTTTCCTTGATCGGATTATATTCTAAAGGCGCTGATTTCTCAGCCACATATAAGAATACTCAGCTATTTCCTTCCATCCATTATCAATAGTGAGCGAATGGCCACGCCCCGCGAATGTTTTGAATTCTGTGACTGCAGCCGATCTCTTGTGCTTCTTGAACGCAGCTTTGCAAAGCACTGGCGGGACTATATGATCCTGATCTCCGGAAGTAATCAATAATGGGCCGCGCGAAGAATTCGATGTGTTCACTTTCGTTTCGGCATTTGGATTCAATGTGGCAAAAGCAGCCTGAAAAAGCGGGCGGGCAGGAGAAGGAATTGTACACCGTTCATAGAGTTCCTTCGCTTCGGCTTCGCTCACAGTATTAGCAAATGCATAGCGAAATTGTTTGTACGTGAGCGAAAACGATTTTGTAAGATTAAACGGATTGCTCAGAACAGGAAAGGCCGATCTGAGGGCGGAGAATGGTAATTGCCAAACTCCTTTGATCGGAGCAGGATCAATGGCAATCGCTGCTGAAGCCACACCACGGTCAAGCAGAATCTGAACAAGCAATCCTCCGAATGAATGCCCGACGAGAAGAGGTTTTGAAGGCAGCGATGAAATTATTTTTTCATAGTGATCGGCTACTTCTTTTACTCCGTGATTCGCGATTGCTTTTTTATTGGTGCGCGATTCTTTCACAGTTGCGCCATCGCCGGGCCAACCCGGATTTAAGGATTCATATCCGTGTTGCGAGAAGAATTGCATCCAGGGATTCCAGGTGCTTGAATGCATCCACAAGCCATGAATGAAGACGATTTGATTTTTTGCCATGAGTTTTTTTGGGCGGTTTAAAAATTCTCAAAACAGTACACCAATTAAAATAGAGTTGCGGGATAACCAGAGATCTAAGCTGCTAAAATTAAACTACTCTGTTTGATTATAATGAATTGAATGAGACAGGGAGTCATGAATAGCAGGCAAAGTTTTCTTAATAAACTTTCTTAAATTTATTTTCCTTTTTTGCTTATTCAATAAATTAAGACATGCCTGCTAAATCGGCTATCATTTTCCTGTTTGTCTCAGTCATTGCCTGCACGAATTCCAATTCTCCTTCCGGCGTTCTTACTCCCGGCGCGAAGAGCGATTCAATTGTTTTGCTTCCGAATGGATGGAAGATTTCTTCTGCCGGCCGCACATTGCCTCTCGGTGATTTACCTCTGAACATTATTCTCAGCCGTGACGGTCGTTATTTGATTTCAACAAATAATGGTTTCAGTCATCCGTCGCTCACGGTAGTTTCTCTTGATTCAGAAAAAGTGATTCAAACTTTTTCCATTCCTGACGCATGGCTTGGGATGGTGTGGAGTAATGACGGAAACACACTGTTTGTTTCAGGTGGCCCCCGAAACCGGATTTATGAATTGAATTTCCCGGAGGGAAAACTTTCTTGTCGCGATTCAATTATTCTTGGTGATCCCTGGCCGAATAAAATTTCTGTTTCAGGAATTTGTCTTTCAAAAGACGAAAAAACATTGTATGCAGTTTCGAGGGAGAACAACAGTTTTTATGCGGTTGATCTGACTTCAAAAAAGATCAAGCAGCAAATTTCGCTTCCTGCCGAAGCATATTCTTGTATCACTTCTCACAATGGAAAAAAGATTTTCATTTCTGTTTGGGGAAAGGGAGAGGTGCTGGCTTTTGATGCAGCCGCGAATAAAATTTCTGATTCGATTGCGGTTGGCAATCATCCCAACTCCATGGTGATCACAAAAAATGATCGCATACTTTTTGTTTCGAACGCCAATGACAACACCGTGAGCGTGATTGATCTTGCTAAGAAGAAAACTATTTCCCTTCTCAGCGTTGCTGTTCATCCCACTGATCTTGCGGGCTCCACTCCGAATGCACTTTGTCTTAGTGCAGACGAAAAATTTTTGTTCATTGCCAATGCTGACAACAATTGTCTTGCTGTGATGGATGTGCATGATGCAATGAATCCGAAGAGTGCGGGCTTCATTCCCACGGGCTGGTATCCTACTGCGATTGCTGTTGATGAGAAAAAAATTTACGTCGTCAATGGAAAAGGCAACACGTCCTTTGCTGATCCGAGAGGCCCGGTGCCGGGTAAAGAAGACACGAGTGCAACAGCGCAGTACGTCGGCAGCATGCTGAAAGGAACGCTGTCAGTAATAGATTTTCCTTCCGGAGATCAGTTGATTCATTATACGAAAGAAGTTTTTCAAAACACACGATTTGAAAATGCGGATTCATCGAGAGATGAAGCATGGACAACAGAAAATCCCATTCCAAGAAAAACAGATGCAGGAAGCCCGATCAAGCATGTCTTCTACATCATCAAAGAAAACAGAACTTATGATCAGGTGCTTGGTGATGTGAAGGAAGGAAACGGGGATTCTTCGCTCTGCTTATTTCCGGACAAAGTCACACCAAATCTTCATGCCATTTCGCATGATTTTGTTTTACTCGATAACTTTTATGTAGATGCTGAAGTGAGTGCTGATGGGCATAACTGGTCGACTGCTGCATACGCAACGGACTACGTTGAAAAAACCTGGCCTGCACTGTATGGTGGTCGTGGTGGTGATTATGACTATGAAGGCGAGCGCGAAATAGTAAAGCCGTCGAAGGGATATATCTGGGATTATTGTTTGCGGAGTAATGTGAGCTATCGCAGCTATGGTGAATTTGCCGATCGCGGAAAAGCATCGATTCCATCACTGGCAAATCATGTTCCGAAAGATTATCCTGATTTTGATTTGAAAATTTACGACACCACGCGTGAGCATTTATGGGAAAAAGATTTTGATTCATTGCTTGCGCTGAATGCTTTGCCGCAATTTCAAACTATACGTTTGGGAAATGATCACACGAGCGGAGCCAAAGCGGGCATGCCGACGCCCGCAAGTGCTGTAGCTGATAATGATCTTGCTGTCGGAAAGCTGGTTGATCATCTTTCTCACAGCAAAATCTGGAATGAGTCCGTTGTGTTCATTGTGGAAGATGATGCGCAGGATGGTCCCGATCACGTGGATGCCCATCGAAGCACGGCATACATTGCCGGAGGTTTGGTGAAAAGAAATTACGTGGATCATACGATGTATTCAACATCATCAGTGCTGCACACTATCGAATTGATTTTGCATCTTCCGCCGATGAGCCAGTACGATGCATCAGCCACACCGATGTGGCGATGTTTTGCTTCGACCACAAGCTCATCACGCTATAATTTCATTCCGAATCAAATTCCGCTCGATACCATGAATCCATCAGGAACAAAACTCGCAGCGCTTTCTTCTTCGCTGGATCTTTCAGAAGAAGATCGGGTGCCTGATGATTTCTTTTCCGAAATAATCTGGAAAGCTGTGAAAGGTGAAGACGCTTCAGTGCCTTCTCCGCGCCATGCGGCGTTTGTGTTTTATGAACCGAAGAAAGATTGAGAACAAACACAAACTTCTTCGAAAGAAATCGTGCGACATTACTCTAACTTTGTTCTCTCATAATTAAAAACTGAAATGAAAAATTTTTCCGCGCTGATTATTTCGTTGCTGTCTATTCAATCATTAACTGCTCAGGTTCCCGATTTCATTCGGGAAACAAAGCAAATCGCCGAGCAGGAAAAGAAAGAAAATGCGTGGAAGATTTCTCAAGGCGGTACAAGAGGTGTCGGCGATGATTATGATCTGAAATATCATCGTTGTGTGTGGAATATTGATCCGGATGTTTATTACATCTCGGGCTCCGTCACTTCATATTTCGAACCGGTCTCCTCAAATTTTTCAGAAGTGGACTTTGATTTCTCGTATTCAATGACAGTGGATTCAGTACTGTATCATGGGTCTAATCTTTCGTTCAATCAACTCATCAACGATGAACTTACCATTGCACTGCCAAGTGTAATTCCGCAGGGTGCGCTCGATTCGATTTCTGTTTTTTATGAAGGACAACCGATTGGCTCAGGCTTCGGGTCTTTCATTCAATCCACTCACGGTGCGAATTATGATCCCATCATCTGGACGCTCTCTGAACCATTCGGCGCGAGGGACTGGTGGCCCTGCAAACAAACGCTTGATGATAAAGCGGACTCGATTGATATTTATGTGACATGCCCGCAAGCATATCGCGATGGCAGCAACGGAGTGTTGGTTTCTGAAACGCAGGATGGAACGAACAAAACGTATCACTGGAAAAGTCATTATCCGATTGCAGCGTACTTAGTCGCAATTGCTGTCACGAATTATTCGCAATACAGCAATTATGCGATTCTTTCGACAGGAGATTCACTTCGCATTCTCAATTATGTTTATCCTGAAGACTCTGCGCTAGCTTCGAGCTTGACTCCTGCTATTGTGCCCGTGATCGAATTGTACGATTCACTCACAGAAGATTACCCTTTTGCGAATGAGAAATATGGTCACTGCGAATTCGGATGGGGCGGAGGAATGGAACATCAAACGATGACGTATTGCGTTGCATTTGATGAATGGCTCATCGCCCACGAGTGTGCGCATCAGTGGTTTGGTGATAAAGTGACATGCGGAAGCTGGCAGGACATCTGGCTGAATGAAGGATTTGCTACGTACTTCGAAGGATTGACACAGCAATACTTGTATCCGTACAATTGGGATTCATGGAAACAAAGTGAAGTCGATTACATCGTGAGCGAACCCGACGGATCAGTGATGTGCACCGACACGACAGATGTAGGCAGAATTTTCGACGGGCGACTCACGTACTCAAAAGGAGCTTACGTGCTGCACATGCTGCGCTGGCAACTGGGTGATTCGATGTTTTTCGCAGGACTTCGCCAATATCTCGATGATCCGGCTCACGCTTATGGTTATGCGAAGACATCCGACCTCGAGCAACATCTCGAGACTGTGAGCGGGCAAGACCTTACAACATTTTTCAATCAATGGTATTACAACCAGGGTTACCCGACTTATTATTTGTCATGGTACCCGAATGGAAATTCTGTGAACATCAACATCAGCCAAACGCAATCCGATCCTTCCGTTTCATTTTTTGAAATGCCCGTGCCAGTGGAATTGAAAGACGCAACGCATGATACAACTGTGGTGCTGAATAACACATTCTCGGGTCAATCATTCATTGTGAATGCCGGATTTATGCCTGATGCGGTGATCTTCGATCCGGAGTTATGGATTATTCATGCGAATGATGTAGTGACTGAAGTGAATGATCCAATGCTGAATGACGATGAAATGATTTCTGTTTTTCCGAATCCCGCTTCTGAACTTTTGCGCATCACTTACCACCTGCATTCAAGCGAGCCGATCATAATCACGGATGCCGCAGGTCATACAGTGAAAACAATCGAGAGCAATTCAAAACAAATTGCTGACGTGGATCTCACTGATTTTTCTCCGGGATTTTATTTTGTGAAAATGCTTAAAGGGAATATTCCTTTGGTGAAGAAATTTGTGAAGATGTGACAGGGAGTTTGATGATGGGGCTGAAGTGATTTCTTCTGCGGTTATTTTTTCTTTTTCTGTTCCTCTGCCTTCTGTTCTTCCTGCTTCTTAAAATATCCCTTCAGTAAAGCTGTATGTTGCAATGCTTCCAAATCTTCATTGAGCGTAACAGTGGCTTTCTTGAAATTTACGACTGAAGAATCAAGATTAGCAGCGAGCGCTGAATCAGTGAGCAATTTGTTCACTGTACCGTTTCCTGAATTCATTCGCGAAGCCGTTAGAGAAAGTTGGTCAGAAACATTAATCAGTTTGTCCGAAGTGGTTTTAATCTGATCCACGCTTGCAGAAAGATTTTTCGCCATTGCCGTGTCTTTGAGAATGGCACCTATAGAATTTTTTCCGGTCTTCACATCACTCATCACCTGCTGAAGTGCGCTGCCAAATGCCGAGAGTTGCGAAGTGAGTTGCTCAATGTTGCGGAATGATTGCTGGATATTTCTTGACATTACGGTGTCTTTGATCAAAGCACTTAGTGCGCCGTGACTTTCATTTAAGTCTGTGGTGAGTTTCTTCAAATTCGAAGCTATTGTTTCCACGTTATCATTCGTCCTGCTCAGCGATTTCATGATCGCATCTGAGTTGAGCGGATTTGAACTTCGGATCAGATCATTGTCATTCACCTCAGGAAGATTTTCATTTCCCGGAGTAATGTTGATGATCTTGTCACCCATCAATCCGTCAGAAGCAATGTTGGCAATTGCGTCCTTTCTGATGAACGATCTTTTCGATTCCTGGATTCGCATGTCCACCCTCACGAGCGTGTCATTCTGCAGCTGCACAGCTTCCACCACACCCACGCGCACACCGTTATACCTCACGTAGTCGCCCGGCTTCAGTCCGGTTGCATTGGTGAATTGGGCGCTGATGCGAAATGTTTTCATGAACATATCTTCTTTCGAGCCGATCATGAAAATTCCGGCGACGAAAATCAAAATGCCGAGGAGGACGAAAATTCCAAGGCGGATATCTCTGTTCAGTTCCTTGTTCATACATCAATCATTTTATGCGAAGAATGGGGTGATTCGGGAATCATCAATCTTCTTCAATTCATCGTACGTACCTTTGTAAAATGCTTTTCCTTCTATGATGAAAACAATTTTTGTGGCAGTTGCTTTTGCCAGTTCCATGTCGTGGGTGATGATGATGGAAGTAGTTTGATACTTGTTCTGCAATTCCAGAATAAGCTTCGTGATTTCTTCCGCGGTGATGGGATCGAGACCGGTTGTAGGTTCGTCGTACAAAATGATTTCCGGTTTCAAAATCAAACTGCGTGCTATTCCGATCCGCTTGCGCATGCCGCCCGATAATTCTGATGGCATCAGATCAATGGCATTTTCCAGTCCGACATTGCGCAAAGATTCCACCACCAGATCATTAATGTTGCTTTTGATCTTCGCGAGTCGGTGACGCCGCAATGGAAATTCAAGGTTTTCCCGAACGGTCATCGAATCATAGAGTGCACTGCTTTGAAAAACGAATCCGATGCGCATTCTGATTTCATCGAGCTCTTGTTTGCTGATCGCTGCAATGTTTTGCCCAAATACTTTCACAATTCCTTCTTCCGGCCTTGTTAATCCAATAATGCATTTGATCAGCACTGTTTTTCCGATGCCTGATTTTCCCATCACTGCCCAGCTTTCTCCCCGGTGAATCGAGAGATTGAAATCAGCGAGCACTACATTGCTTCCGTACGATTTATGGAGATGAATGCATTCTATTACTTCTTCTCCCTGTGAGGCGTTTGCTTGTTCTGTTATATCTTTTTCGAGCACTTCCATTTTACAGCAATCCGAAGAATCCTGAAATCTGGGTGACTACCATGTCAATCATGATTACACTCAGCATGGCGACCACTACAGCAGAATTCGCTGCGCGGCCCACACCTTCAGTTCCTTTCTTTGAGTTGTATCCCTTCGTGCAACCGACAACACCGATTGCAAATCCAAAGAAAAATGATTTAATGAACGCAGGCATGGCATCACCATAAGCAAGCGATTCGAAGACGTTGCTCATGAATAAAGTGATGTTGATTGATCCCTTGATGTTTGCTCCCGCGAACGATCCCGAAATCGCAATCGCATCAGCATAAACCGTGAGCAACGGAATCATGATGGTGCAGGCGGCTATACGGGTAGCCACAAGAAACTTGAACGGATTGGTTCCTGAAACTTCCATCGCATCAATCTGTTCGGTGACTCTCATAGAACCCAATTCTGCAGCGATGCCCGATCCGATTTTTCCTGCGCACACGAGCGCTGTTACCAGCGGACCAATTTCACGCACAATTGAAATTGCAGACATGGATGGCAAGTACGAACCAGCGCCAAACTCCACCATCGTGGGGCGCGATTGCATGATGAGCACTAATCCAAGAATGAATGCAGTAATTCCAACGAGAGGCATTGACTTGAGCCCGATCTCATAACATTGCCGAACCACTTCACGAAATTCATATGGTGGCTTGATTCCTTCTTTGAAAAAATTGCCAACAAAGCGAGCCAACTCAGCCATGGACGTGAAGAACTCACGAAGGGCCGGTGATAGCCGAAAACGCGCGGAGGATTCTTTGTCATTCATAATTTCAAATAGGCCGGCACCCGAAGTTCCGAAGAAAATTTTTCTTGAATCATTTTTCCTGTCCGGCGATGCGGGCGGTCGAATCTGATTGCCTGCGCAATCGCATTTCTTTCATCTTTTCTTTTTGAACATCATTAAGGAAAGAACGAAAATCTTTTTTCTCCCTGTTGAAGAATTCACTGAAGGCGTTCAAAAGCCGGTCGAGTTTCTCTTTTTTCCTTCCTGTTGATGTCCGCACGCGAATATTTCCGTTTGAAAATTGCTCTTCAGTTTTTTTCTCAAATTCATCAATGTCCGATTTAAGTTCAGAAAATTTTCCGAGCCATTTTTCAAATGTATGCTGGAAATCGGCGGCTTTCGTGGCGAAACTTTTTTTAAGTGTTGTAAAATCTGTTTGCCTCACTTCTTCAATCAGGACGGAAATTTCGCGCTCCACTGCTGCCATCTTATTTCTCCACCCCGCAATTTCATCACGGTAACTCAGTATCGTTCTTCTCGCATTTTCTTTTTCTTCCTCGCTTCGCTTCTTCCGGTTCCAGTGTCGGTTAGCACGCCGTTCCATTTTGTGAAGGCGCCGGTAGTAATCCGGTATTTCTTTCAGGTGTGCCAGAGCAATCTTGGCGGTGATTAACTGATCATCGTTGGTAACATTTGTTTCGGCATTACGCGTGCCATGCTCGAGTTCTTCAAGTAACCCAAGCCGGAATTCTTCGAGATCGATTTGAGTCCAGTCGACATGCAGCTCATTGCCGATTTGCTTGGCTCTTTCAAGTGTGATTTCAGGTTTAATCATGGCGAAATCGTTTTGTCATTGTGAAAATGAAAATCAAATAATCAAATGCATCAATCGTGCGAAATGAAAACTGGTACTTTAACCTCTTCAATCACTTTATTGGAAAGACTGGAGTGGAATATGCGTGAGAGTGCGCTTCTTCCATACGATCCCATCACCACCAATGTGTTCTTCTTGTTTTTTTTAAGGAAATCAATAAGCACATCATCAGAAGGCCCGTTCAGCACTTCGTATTTCATATTACTGAAATGGCGCTCGACCAAATCCTTGATATCGCGGTTTCTCGGAAGATGATTTGATTTAGTTCTGTTCACATAAACCAGCGTCGTTTTTAGTTCATTCCATTCGGGAAAGAGATAGGCAAACATCTTGAGTGCGCGCACACTCGATTCGCTCCCGTCGTAAGTAATCAAAACGTTTTTAATTTCTTCCGGGTGGGGCGGCGCGATCATCACCGGGCAGCGCGATTCGATCAGCAGATCTTTCAGGAAGGTGTTCACTTCTTCATCACCAAGATTGAACAAACTCGTTTTGGTGTCAATCACGATCAAATCGGCAAATGCACTTTCCTTGAGTAATTCTGAAATAGGCACGCCTTTGTCGAGGTGAACTTTAAAGCGAATGCCGCTCTTCTCGCATTGTGCCGTGAACTGTTTGATGTTCTCGTAAATTATTTTCTCATCGCTGTGTTCGATCTTTCCCACGTCGTAATAGTATTGCTGCAAAGGAACATCCCAGCGATAGGTGTGCAGCAAGTGTGCATAGCGAAGATCATAGAGGAAAACACCAACCAGAAGCGAATCTGTGGCTTCGGCAAGCCTGATGGCAAATGCGGAAGAGTCTTTCGTAAAGGTTAACCCGTCGAAAGCGACCAGTATCTTTTTCATGGAAACGGTTTTTATTGTCACTTCTAAGTGACGACAATTCAACTGCTCTGTGAATGATGCGAATTAGTGGGCGAAATGATATTCGTCATCTCTGAAAGGTAACGGAGACATGCGAAAGCGGCATTCAGGCAAATTCGTGCAGCTCACTCCTGAAAAATTCCTTCAGGTGTTCCGGAAGCACAGAAGCAACATCATTCAACTCGCCGGATGAAACATAGCGGTTCAACACGTTCCATATTTTGCGCACCGCGCGAACGGCATTGGCATCGTTGTGAAAATCTTTCCAGCCCGATGCGGGATCAGCATTGATCATTTCATGCATGAAGGCCTGCACCGTTCGAATGCGCTTGTGAAAAACGTCCGTTACCCATTGGTCTACGTACACGCTTTTCAGTGCCATGGGCAGTTGAGCAATAAATTGAAAATTTTCCTGAAGAGTGAGATGATTTCGCAGTGTGCGAAGAAATGCAATGAGCATTCGGGCGGCCTGATCACGATCCTTCAGTCCGAGTTCTCTCATGAGTTCATTGACAAACTCATTTCCTTTGGCAGCGTGCTTTTCGAAATTGAGCGGCATAACAATGATTTTTTTACGGCAATTAAAATTCGCCGAACGTAAATGCGCGCGCAATGATACTTATCATTGAAATCAATGATGCACGTCACGCCTGATGTCACTCCTTCACGAGTTTCTCCATGAAGTTTTCATTTCCTCCGATCACTTTAACGAAATAAATTCCGCTCGTCAGAGAGCTGATGTTCAGGGGAAATTCATTGCTTCCTTCCTGAAGTTCAAAACTCTGCTGCATCATTTGCTGGCCCATGGCATTGAAAACAAGAACTGTTGCCGGGTGATTTTCCCTGGCAGAAATTGAAATCGACACAAGATCGCTAGCCGGATTTGGATTCAATTTCATTTCAGAAACACTGCTGGTCAAATTTTCGGATAGTTTCATTGAAGTGGTAAAACTTTGCAGCGCCGTGAATCCTGATTTGGTTGATCCGCTTGCAGTGCAAAACGTCTGTACTTTCCATTCATACGGGGTGTTGCTTACAAGGCCGGTGATGTTGAATGACGTCGCGGTAATGGTTTTGCTGGTAAAGGCTGTTGTTCCCTGTTTTCTGTACTGCAACTTATATTTCGCTGCGCACGACACGCTGTTCCAGGAAACGGTGGCAGCTGTTTGAGTGATCGCAGTTGTGTTCAATCCTCCGGGCGCTCCGCAAGCCGTGATTGTAAGATTGGTCGTATTGCCTGCACCGGTTACCGGAGGATTGCTGCTCACAACGCGAATTCTGAATCCGGTTCCTGAACCTGAGTTGGACGGAAGAACAGCCGGGATTGTTCCCGAGTTGGCAGTGCTTGAAAGCGTTCCGATATTTTTGGGATTATTAAATCCGCCTGTGGAATTTGACAATTGGGCTGTGTAAATATTGCCGGCAGTGAAAGTTCCGCTGGAAGAAAATGGAACATTTAGTGAAACTTCGGGGCAAAATGGAGAACCTGAGATTGCATTTGTGGTGATTGAATTTGCTTCCGCCAGCGTGAAGGGTCCGAATGCGGCGGCTTGTGCTGAGGTAACGGTTCCTGCCAAAACAGTTCCTGTTGCAGCCGTCCTTCCGGCATTCGACCAGCTCGTTCCTGTCCAACGTCCTACTCGAAGCCCCAGGGTGTCGTTCAATCCACTTGTTGCTCCCCAAAATAATTTTACTTTTCCTTTGGCCGTTCCGCTGTTGCGATCCAGTTGCCAGTATTCAACATGGCTCACTGAAGTGATTGGAGCAGTAACGGATGTGGTGTTTGAGTAGGCTGAATTATAATATTCAGCAGTCCACATTGTCGACGCCGATACTGAAGGAGTGATGCTGATTTGTCTGAAGGTTCCGCCTTTCCCTACAGGAAAAATAAATTCAGAAGCTGAAGTCGTGGTTTTTGAAACCGGGCCGTTCACATAACTTGTCGTACTTCCTCCGCTGAAATTTCCTGATGAAGTGAGAATTAGTTTTGCTGAAGAAGAAGTAGAGAGAATTCCGTTTGTCAATGTGAAAGTGCCAGAGCTGCTGAGATTGTTGTTGCACGTTGCACCAGCCGAATTATTCAATTCCACATTTCCCCAATCAGCGCCTGCTCCGCTCAGTGATTGGTTGGATGATCCGCTCAAACTTATTTTGCCTGAGCCGGAATGTGTGCCGTCATTGTTCACGCTTCCTTTCGCACTCACGAGATATCCACCATCAGTAAATATGGTAGATGATGCGATGGAGAGCACTCCATTTATGGTCAGTTTATCAGTAAGGGTTTTTGTTCCGGCCGAGAGAGAAACATTGTCATACGTACCGTCAGTGACCTTTTGCGAGTTTACTTCATAGCTGATTGTACCGGAGGCAGCGAGCATGCTCAGATCCCAGTTGCGGTCTGCCGTGCGGTTTTTGATGGCGACATCCAGGTTTGAATCGGAGAGCAACCCTTTCCCGAGTCCGGTAAGGTTTTCTATACTTAAAATTCCGTTTGTGCCTATAGTGAGTTTGGGCCCGTTGGTGGGGATGTATCCCGTGGAATCAGTTTCAGTTTCTGATCCAGCAATTTCACCGCCACTCACCACGCGGAGTGTTCCGTTTATCGCAAGCGTATTATCAGAATGAACTGCCAGGGAAGCTCCGCTTACAATTTTCCAGTTGCCACTCACGGTCCAATCCGCCATCGACTCTGAAATCTGCGCTATGGTCAGGTTTCCGAGTGGACTTGATGTTTGTACCGGCGCGTCAAAAACGCCGAATGCAACATTGAAAGTGTTGGGTGATGATGTGGAGCCACCGTTCAAAACCATTTCAGGAAATGCGCCGATTGAATCAAACAAGCCGAAGAAGCAGGTCTTGATGTAAAAATCATTAGAGGTGAAAGGAAGATCAATTGTGTGCGATTGCGAACTCGCCCATGAAATATTTCCGCTGCAGGTAATCGTTGGATTGATTGGTTCGGTGCCGCCGAAAATTTTTGTGTTGCCGACAAAAACAAAAATGTTTGTCATTGTCCAATCGCTGCCGATGGAAAGTGAAGTTGCGTTGCTCGCTCCGCCCTGGCAATTCGGGCCGAGTACTCCGAATGCTGTCGCTGCATCTGCCTGACTCATTGTTGGTGACATGAAGGTTCCGTTTACGGTCATCGTCACATTTGAATTTGTGGCATCATTCAAAATCATTCCGGTATTCACAGTGATGGTGGTAACTTGTGTAAGGATATTTACGGATGAAGTGATCTTCGACCCGCTACCTCCCATTTTAAACTGCGAGAATGAATGCGATATGGCTGCATTGTTCACGCTGCAGCCAATCAGTAATCCTTGTCTGATCACGAGCGAATCATTGGTCGAAATGCTTACGTTCAGTTTTGTCGGATTCACTTCTGATGGAGTGAAACTTCCTGAAGCATAATCAATCTGAAACTTTCCGCCTGTATTGTTCAATGTAAGCTTGTTGAATGCAAGTGCATTGCTTCCTCCGATTGTCTGCGTTGATGAACCACTGATTACAACGTTGCATACGTTTTTCCCATTCACCATGTTGAATGTTCCGTTGTTGGTGACGCTTGTACCATTGTAATTTAGAGTGTGTGTGGTCGAAGTTCCCGGCGTAGCACATTGGAAGGTTCCGCCAGAATTGATCGTGAGATTTTGATTAATCGTCCATGTACGGCCTGTGCCTGTTGCATCAAATTGCAGCGTGCCGCTAATCGTTACGTTATTAATGTTAACGGGATTAATGTCAATTGTCACCGTGATCCCGGAGTTAATCACCACATCATCGTTTGCCAGCGGAACAGTGCCGCCCCAGGTGGATGTGCTGCTCCAGTTTCCCGATACACTTGCGGTGCGGGTTGTAGCTTTGGAGTAAGCTGCAAGTAATATGCAGAATGCAAAAAGAAGTAGTGTCTTTTTCATGTGTGTTAATTTGATTGGTGCTTGTACGTGAGTAAATGTAGATTTTTCCCTTCAGAATTTTCAACCGCGGCGAAATCTTTTTACTATTGTTAACGGAAACATCAATTGATTATAAGTATGAAGAAATGGTTATTGCTCTCATTGCTGATTGCCGCATGTTTTTCAAATGCAAATTCACAAGTCTGCATTCCGAACAACGATACGATTACCGGCATTGAGCCAGACACACTCGATGTCACCTACGTTAATGTTCCGTACAATCAGGTGATCTATTTTCATCTGCCCGCCGACACGAATGTGAACATCATCATTGGCCAGGACACGGTACCCGTCCATGTCTGTATCGATTCGCTCACCATCGACAGTGTGCATGGATTGCCGGATGGATTTTCATTTGCCTGCAATGTGCCGTGGTGTTCAGTGCTTGGAAACGGAAACGGTTGCGCGGCAATCAGCGGAACGGCGAGCGCTTCGCAAGTGGGAATTTATCCGCTCAATGTCTTTGTCACGGTGTACACGAATGATTGTTTTGGTTTTTCACTTCCGCCGCAAATTGACACGGTAACATTTTATTATCTCGATATTGAGTTTGCAACCGGACAACAAGAAATCTCCTCTTCAAACATAATTTCATTCGGAGAATGTTATCCGAATCCTTCTTCAATTCAAACAACCATTCCATTTTATTTGAGTGATGAAAATGAAGTTGAGACTTCCATTCTGAGTTTGGAAGGAAAAACAATTTTTGATAAAAATGTTCAGGCAAAAAGAGGATTCAACACTGAGCCGCTTGATGTTTCATCTTTTCCCGAAGGAACTTACTTTGTTGCACTGAAGTGCGACGGACAAAAAATCTTTACCAAACTTGAAGTGACACGATAAATTTCTACTGATGAAAAATTTTCTCTCCGTACAGTCTGTTTTGAAATTTGCTTTTGATCTGATTAGCCACCCAACTTCTCGACTGACGCGAAGTGACGGCTCTCGCTCTTGTGTGAGCGCAGGTCAGATCGAGTTTATCGAGAACCGGCTGAGCCATCGAAATAGTTTCCCGGCATTTCAAACCAGCCTTCTGCTCTGGTTACTTATTTCAATTTCTGTCTCTGCACAGCAAACATTTCAGCATCCGCCTGGAAAATATATCACCGTCAATGGTGCCAAGCTGTGGATTGAAACAGAAGGCAACGGTCCTCCGCTGTTTCTCATCGCGGGCGGTCCCGGTGGCTGTCACGTCGGAATGCACAGCTTCGATTCGTTGAGCAAAAACTTCACTCTTGTCTTTGTAGATTATTTCGGCAGAGGGAAATCCGACACAGCAAAAGACGTGAAGGAATACAGTATTGATCGCGATGTAGAAGACGTGGAAGGGGTTCGAAAGGAATTAGGATATGATAAGATCAATGTGCTCGGGCATTCGTATGGAAGCATTGTGGCGCAGTTGTATGCGCTCAAGTATGGCAAGCGCGTGAGTCATCTGATTATTGCTGATGGATTTTTCAGCGGCGAGATGTGGCAGGAAAATGATGACAACAGCAATCACGAAATCGCAGAGAACTATCCTGAAGTATGGGATTCACTGATGGTGCTTCGAAAGAAAGGATTGGTTTCAAGCGATGCGCCTTGCGCCGATTTGTACGGGCAAGTTCCCTATGGATTTCTCTATGCATACAATCCGAATAATTTTTTACATGGCATCGATCCTTCCTATCCGAATAAATTCAACAGCAAGCTGTATTACCAACTCGTAGGAAAGGATGGTGACTTTGTTGTTGGTGGTGACATCAAAAAGTTTGACGTGACTTCAAAGCTGAAAAAACTCGACATGCCCATACTGATTATTGCCGGACGTTATGATCGCGTTGCGGTGCCGAAGGAGCAGGTGCAATACAAAAAATTTTGTCCGCAGGCGCAGTTCGTGATGTTTGAAAGATCAGGGCACAATCCGCAGGTCGAAGAGCCGGAGAAAGAGTTTCCGATCATTCGGGAGTTTCTGGCAAAGTAGAATATCATCCATGAAATATTTTACTGCTATAGGATTTCTGTTGCTTTCGCTTTTATCCCATGCGCAGAACAGATCTAATGTTTGGGAGTTAGGATATCCATATGCAGAAACATCACCCAAATGTGAACTCCATTATACAAATGGAATAATGGACACCAACAGTATATTTAGAGTGATGTCTTTTTTTATCACAGATGCGAACATTTGCGATACAAGCGGCAATCTGCTATTTTATTCGAACGGGATAACAATCGGCAATCGCAATTATGATACTCTACAAAATTCGGTGGACTTTAATCCGGGATGGGCTACTGATGATAATGACCCGGACGGAATGAGTAATTGTCAAGGAGTGCTTATTCTACCTGACCCCGGAAATTCTGATCGTTATTATATCTTTCATGAGAGCGGAGAAGAGTTTATCGCTTATAATACTTACGAAGTACAGCCACTTCATCTCAGTTATAGTCTTGTTGACATGAATTTGGACAGTGGGTTGGGTGGAATAGTGGATACGTTGAAAAATAAATATGCAATTGAGGATACACTTTTATGGGGCGGACTTACAGCTGTAAAGCATGCTAATGGACGCGATTGGTGGATCATAGCACATAACTTTTATCATGATAAATATTACAAGCTGTTACTTACTCCGAATGGAATTGAAGGCCCTTATGAACAAATCATCGGCTCTGATTTAATGTATGATGTAGACGTCCAAGCGACCTTTTCTCCCGATGGTTCGAAATATTGTATCTCGAATCATTACGGTTGGTTTGATTATTTTGATTTCGATCGATGCACAGGAGAATTTTCAAATTACAAGACAGGGAATGATGTCAATCTTGATTCAGCAGGATTCTTTGGTTGCTCTTTCTCGCCAAATAGCCGGTTCCTTTACGTTTCGTCTCAGATTGATTTATATCAGTACGATACGTGGGATACCAATATGATAGCAGATGTTGTTCATATTGCAACGTGGGACTCATTTTATGATTACGGCGCTCCGATCTTGTTTTTCATGCATCAATTAGCGCCAGATGGGAAAATTTACTTATCAGAGTACGCAGGATCACTTTCATTTAATGTGATCAATTCACCTGATAGCTCAGGTGAGGCGTGTAATTTTCAACCACACTCGTTTGAATTTTCATTTCCTGAATTTAATATTAGCATTCCTTCTTTTCCTAACTATGATCTTGGTCCGCTCGAAGGAAGCCCATGCGACACGCTTGGAAATATTTCAACAGGAATTCCTTCGCCTAATTTACTTTCCTTCAGAATTTATCCCAATCCTGCAAGCGATCAATTCAACATCGTTTACCAACCAGAAAAAGAAATCATTGCCATCATTACCGATGCGTATGGGAGAGTGGTAAATCATTTCACACTCTATCCTTATTTCAAAAACCGCATGGTGTGGGTGAATGATTTGCCGGATGGAATGTATCTCGTCACCTTAAAACAAGGCAACCGGCAGCAGTCGAAGAAATTGGTGGTGCAGCATTAGTTAGAGCTTACTAGTTATCTTTCTTAGGATCTACCCGTCATGCTGAACTTGTTTCAGCATCTGGAAGTAAATGGAGAATTGATCGATCGGGATTCCGAAACAAGTTCGGAATGACGAGATAGCTGATGGAGATCACACACGAGCATCCTGATATCTCTTCAAATATTCCTTCAACACCGGATTCACCACGCGAAACCACAGCGGCGGAATGAGTGCCGTGTAAAACGATCCAAAATATCCCAACGGCAACACCGGACTTTCTTCATGCGACTCGAGCGTGTGATAAGGTTTCGACGCGGTGAGATGATGATCGGGATGTCGCGATAATTCAATCAGTGCAAAGCGGCTGATGGGCAAATCACTCTGCCAGCTATGTGTGGCATTTACTTTCTTTCCTTCTTCTCTCATCAATCCATAGTGCTCGATGTAGTTCACGTATTCGAGAAGAAAAATCGCGATCACACTTTGAAGGAGGTAAGCGATCAAAACATTCTTTCCGAAGAAATAAAATAGTGCAGCACAAATAATTATTTCTGCAAGCGCAGCGCGCACGACAAAGTTTCTTAACCCGAATGGCGAGCGATTGTTTCTTCGTAATCGCGTTCCTTCAATAGTCACCGCGCTGATGAATTGCTGCGGCACGGTTCGAAGAAAAAATCCATAGACATTTTCACCATAGTGCGCCGTGGCGGGATCGAGTTTTGTTCCCACATTGCGATGATGATTGCGGATGTGTTCAACAAAGAAGTGAGCATAGTTCACCGTGAGCAAATTCCAGATACCGAGCTTCTGCCAGATCATTTGCTTGCGGTGAATCATTTCATGCGCAGAAATAATTCCTTCAAATCCTGAATTGATTCCGGTGGAAATGATTGCCCACCACATCACTCTTCCTTCGAGAATTCCGAAATAAATTCCGTAAATCAATGAAGCCACTGTTACGGTTTGAAAAATGACGTGTGCGCCGAGAATTACATCGGGAAAAATTGTTCGCGTTGGTGGAATTGGAGAGCGATCTTCCTTCAGCAATTGATCAGCAATGCAGAGCAGAACAGCAATGAACAACGCACCTCCCAACGCCCAAATTCCTCCATGAAGATTTCCATAAATCGTGATGAGAGCAGGAGTGATGCTGAGCAAATACCGGATGTGCCAGGTGCTTGACATGTTCATTGTAAAATTACAGATGAAAAAGAAAGCGGCTATTTTTACCTCAAACATTAAATGGATGAAAAGAATTTTTATCGTCTTTGCAATTTCTCTGTTCATTTTTTTCAGAGCATCCGCACAAGTATGTCAACCCATGTGGGCTGATACCGGTTATGGAATTTCCCCGGACACGTTTGTGAATCTTCCTGTGGGATATGTTGGTCAGGCGTATGAAGCCGTTGCTCAATTCAAGGTGCCGACTTCAACCGTGTTCAATAGCTCGACCGTCACTGTTTTCAAAATTGCATTGACAAATGTTGAAGGACTTGCCACGATTCCTGCATCCGTGCCTTTCACGTATGCATGCAATCCTGACTCTTGCATCTTTCATGCAGACTCTGTAGGCTGCGTGCGAATCACAGGCACGCCTACTACAGCGGGCACTTATGATTTGATCATCGATGCGAATGTTTACGTGATCACTCCAACACTGTTTGTTCCGTACCCGACACCCGGCTATCACATCATCGTTTATCAAAACGTAGATGTTCCGACCATCAGCAATTCTCATTTTGATGTTTCGCAAAACACACCGAATCCGTTTTCAAACAAAACGGACATTGAAGTGAATCTTGAAAATGCCTGTGATTTCACTGTGAAGATTTCTAATCTCCTCGGCAATCAGGTTCTCACAAAAAATATTTCTGGCAGGAAAGGAATCAATTCGGTTTCGCTCGATGCAGATGCTTTGCCTCCCGGAATTTATTTCTACACAGTAAGTGACGGTATTCATTCGATCACGAAGCGAATGAATGTTGACAGGAAATAATTTTCACTTCGTTAAAACATTCTTCGCCAGTATATCCTGCACAACTACTCTCGCGAAATTGGGTGCTTCTTTGTCGAGCGATTCAGGATCTTCCGTTGTTGTCTGTCCGGTCCAGATCAATTTTCCGGAAGCGACATCATACAAGTTCGATTCAACAAAATAAGTGGTGGTGTTTTTATAGTAGCTGCCATCATACACGGTGGCGTATGCATAATTATAGTAGCCGTAATACGGATACGAATACACGGGCGCTGCGATTGAAATACTCGAACCTTGCACAAATCGCTGCTCCTTTTTCGCATCGAGCAATACGATTGTGAGCACCGCATCCATGTTGTTGTCGGTGATTTTTTGCCTGATCTTTTGCTGAAGGCCCGTGGTGTCCATGGCGATGCCGGAAATTTTTCCTGCGAAAGGAAACGTGTTGAAGGTAGCCACCGCTTTCACTCCCGATGCATTGAATTGCTGGGCCACGGCCGTCTCGACGATTGCACGATTCTCTGTGTTGGGTGAAAGCACAACCACTGCCACTTTGCTGTATTTCTTCGGCTGAATGGTTTTGTCTCCCCACGATGCGGTGAGCTTGGTGGCTGTACTGCAACCGGTGATTGTAAAAAGAAAAGCAAAGAGTGCAAGTGATCTTGACATTTGAGATTGGAATATTAAGAGCGCGCAAACGTAAGTGAAATTTTGTTGGTAAATCGACGGGAGGGCGTTTGCAGAAATCAGACTCCTCATTAATATTGCGCTTCCTCCACGATCTGTAGCAACTATTTGCACAACGATCTCATTAACCTTTATTTTTTAAAATTCAAAACCAAGCCAAACATGAACAAGCAATTTGTTTTTCTATTCACCATGTTTATCGCAATGGCAGTAGCCAGGCAAACTGAAGCGCAGTGGAAACAGTCACCGCACAAATGGGACAACGGTGTTTCGGCATTAGCAGCAAATAACGGAACGCTCTACGCTTCCACATCCATGGATGGCATGTATGACGTGAACATCTTCACTTCTGTTGATGGCATCAACTGGAAACCACTGAGCCCGCAATTGCCTTCCGCTTATGCAACGTATCTTTTTATTTCAACAGCGAGCGACGGAAGTCAGTATCTTTTCGCATGCACGCAGTACACCATTTACCGTTTGAAGCTGGGAAGTGCCGGAGCCAAATGGGATGAAAACGTGGACATCCATGAAGCAACTACCGGAATGGCGCAATGCAAGAAATACGGAAAGAGTATTTATGCCGCCTGTGGCGGTTCAGGATTATTTCGATCTGATGATAACGGCGGCAAGTGGGTGAATGAAAAATTTGCTGCTCCTGACGGCTACAACCCGATTAAGTTTACCAAAATCGCTGTGACGGACTCAAACTTTTATGTAGCAACCACCAAGGGACTTTTCGTTTCTTCATCACCAACTGATGGTGATTTTGCCGGCACTGAAACCTTTGCAATCGCGCAGATTGCAGTGGCAGGTAAAAATATTTTCACTTATTCCTACTCGGGCGGCATGCGCATGTCGAGTGACAAAGGAAAAACATGGACCACGATCAACACCGGCATGGAAGACTGCAAAGGTGTTTACTGCATGTGCACAAAAAGCGGAAACGTGTATGCAGGCACTGATCACGGCGTGTATTGGTATGATGCCGCTAAGCAAACATGGAAGCAGGAAAACCAGGGACTCACCGGAACTGATAACAGCGTTTGGGAAATGGCAGTGGCAGGAACAAAGCTTGTGATCTGGTCTGGCAACTCGGTTTGGTACCGGTTGCTTGCGGAAATAAAATAAGTGCGTTGATCGTTCCCATGACTTTCTGAACAATTGTTTCGAGAATGCTCTTGGAGTGAATCATTGGTAATCTTATTTATCTTCTCAGCGTGGTGAAGTGTCTGCAGGTAGTTTATCGTAGCTCTGAAAAATATTCATGAAAGATTGCGCGTTGCATTTATAGTGATTGGTTATATTCGCGGAAGGAAAACTTCAATGCATATGAAATGGCGATTTTTATTTCTTGCCTCTACCTTTACTTTAATCTCTTCGATTCTTTTTTCTCAATCGGCCCCAAGCATTCAATGGCAGAAAAGCCTGGGAGGCAGCGGAGATGACAGCGGATACAGCTATACTATAACATCTGATGGCGGTTATCTGCTTGCCGGCTATTCTAATTCAAATGATGGTGATGTGAGCGGTAATCATGGCAATTATGATGCGTGGATTGTCAAACTTGATCACGGGGGAAATGTTGTTTGGAAAAAATGTTTCGGCGGCTCTAAGAAAGATCAGGCCTTCGACATTATTCAGACTTCTGACGGTAACTATGTCTTCGATGGTGCTTCATCTTCACAGAACGGTGATGTAAGCACGAATAAAGGCGGGCTGGATTATTGGATTGTCAAAATTGATACGAATGCCAACATTATCTGGGAAAGAACTCTTGGCGGCACCCTGGATGAAACAGCAGGTAATATTCAACAAACATCCGACGGCGGCTTTGTTATGATTGGCTTTACCATTTCAGATAACGGCGATGTGAGCGGACTTCATGACTCAACTGATTACTGGCTCACGCGCCTTGATTCGCATGGATTCATTGTTTGGCAAAAATGTTTAGGCGGAAGCAGTGGCGATTACGGAACCTCTGTAAGGCAACTCAGCGATGGAGGTTATATTGTCGCCGGCCGATCTGCTTCTAATGACGGTGATGTTTCCGGCAATCACGGTGGCGTTGACTGCTGGATTGCCCGACTTGATTCATCAGGAAGCATATTGTGGCAAAAATGTTATGGCGGTAGCCAGAATGAAGAAGATGCTTATGCGATACCAGCTTTGAACGGAGGTTTCATTGTAGGAGCAATAACCCGCTCAACAGATGGAAATGTAACAGCCACTAATAAAGGCTTCGATGACTATTGGGTTATCCGCATGAACAGCAGCGGAAATATAATGTGGCAGCAGACTTATGGTGGTTGCTGCGATGATGATGACCACTACATCACCTCAACGGCCGATCATTGTTATCTGCTTGCCGGACATACTTATTCGGATGATCAGGAAGTAAGCGGAAATCACGGTTATGCCGCTGACTACTGGCTTATAAAAATTGATACGTTTGGCAATTTGCTTTGGCAAAAATGTATGGGTGGAAGCGACGGAACCTACGGCGATCGAGGCTTTAAAGCCGAACAAACATCTGATGGTGGATACGTGATGTTCGGACGTTCAGATGCAACCGATGGTGATGTTGCCGGCGGTAATCACGGCGGTTTCGATTACTGGATAGTCAAACTTTCACCTGATGTAGTTTCAAATTCCATCACTACAAGTACGATCTTTCCGCTTAGCTATATGGCGGGAGATCATGTGAATGTTCCTTTCACCATAACGGGAACATTCACCGGCGGAAATATTTTCTCATCGCAGTTGTCTGATGCGTCCGGAAGCTTTAGTAATCCTGTCACCATCGGCTCACTAAGCTCCGTGAATTCAGGAACAATCTCTTCCACCATTCCTGCTAATATTATCGCAGGGAATGGTTACCGCATTCGGGTAGTCAGCTCAAATCCATCGGTAACCGGAACTGACAACGGTGAAAATATTTCGATTTCAGCGGGGACTAATTGCATGGTGCCGACAGGGTTCAGCACCACGAACATCACGTCTACATCAGCACAACTCAACTGGAATGCCGTCAATGGCATAATCTCCTATAAAGTGCGCTACAGACTTGCAAATATCAATACATGGACAACTGTTAACTCAGGCACAAATTCCAAGATGATTCATTCGCTTTCACCGAACTCAAAATATTATTGGGAAGTAAGAAGCGTTTGCCAGACACATCCTATGATAAATTCTGCGTGGTCACCGAAAACAAAATTTACAACCTCAGCTCAGAAACTTTCAGAAAATGAAGATTTCCATTTCGAATGTTTCCCGAATCCGGCATCCACTTCCGTAAATATCCGTTTTCAGCTTCAGGAGGAAGAAAACATTTCATTGGACCTCTTTAGCCTTACGGGAGAAAAAGTAACAACGCTGATCAATGGAAACCTGGATGAAGGCTTGCATCAACTGGAAATAAATGTCCGGGATCTGGCGAAAGGAATTTATCTCCTTAATTTTAAATCTGCCTCTGGCTTCCAGATTCAAAAACTCGTAATTCAATAAGAAAATACTTTTACCGTAGCGGTGTCCGGTTTCTGATGGTCGCCGACACGGTGCATTGATCAACGTCGAGTCCTCCTTCGAGAGCTACGGCTGCGGCAGAGTGATTAAATATCACAAATTCCAAAGTGCTTTTTTTCTAATTTAGTCCAGATTATGCTGACAATTTACATGGTGGATTAAAGCAGCAATGGCAGGCGCCCAAATAATTTTATCACATCCTCACACTCACCTCGGCCTGCACGCTGTTTGGCGCTTCGAGCAGGGCGGGGCGAATCATGTATTCGCGGTTGAACAGATTTTTTGAGATGAGCGATATGCGCACTTTATCAGAAATGTCATAGCTCAAGCGAAGGTTAATCACGTAATCGCCATGATGATGCGCCTCGCGGTATTCCTTCACGCCGGGAATTAATTCAGTCGGCTGTCCGAAAATGGTGATGAGCAACGGATCGGTGCCTTCGAAAAACGGGTCGATGTTTATCATGAAACTGTTATACTGCATTTCAACTCCCCAACCAAAATGGCGGTAACTCATGTCGAGATTTATTTTCGCCGTCGTCTTAAACCGGTAATTGAGAATTTTTGTTTGATTGAGTGAATCAATTTCATGTTGTGTTAATCCTTCCGTATTGTTGATCACGCTGTCGGCGTGTTTCTTCTTGTCAATATTAATAGGAGAGATGTACGTGATGCCGGCGAGCAAATCTGTTTTCACTTGCCCGATGTTTCCCTGCCCGATCACAGAAAACTCTATGCCGGTGATGCGCGCATTCTCCACGTTGATGGATTTGAAACCGAGATAATTCAGATTGTATTCTCCCTGCACCGGATTTGGATCGTAGTAGCCGAAAGAAAATTCAATGAGATCATGATAGCGCTGCATGAAACCCGCCACATCAGCATAGCCGAGCCATTGCCCGAGATGAAACGATTGCTTCACACCGATCTCCGAAGACCATCCGCTCTCGGGGCGCACATCAGGATTGGGAAAAACTTTCAGCACGTTCACCGATGTGCTCACATATTTTTCTGCGATGGAAGGAAAACGATAGCCCTGCCCGAATGAAGCGCGAAGAAATGTGCTGCTTGTGATCGGGTAATTCAATCCCGCGCGCACAACGGGTTTTGAATATCCGTTTGCCGTGTCAACAGAAAATGTTTCGAAGCGAACGCCGGCGATGAGTGAAAGCTTTCCGAATTTTTTATCGAGCTGCGTATACGCCGCGAGATTTGTGGCGTGGTGATTTTCGTAAAGCTCTGAAATAACATTCGAGTAACTGCCCATCAGCCCACTGATCCAGTTCAGTTCGAAATTGAATTTTTTCTGGAACTGGTATTCGCCGTAATAGAGATAAGACTGCGCACTCTTGTTTGAGTTGTTGTTATTGTTCGTGTAGAAATAGCGCATCTTCAAACTTTGATGATCGCCGTTTTTACTGAAGTACGAAACAAACGGATCAACGTAGAAGCGTGTGTTTTTTCCATCAGCGATTGTTGTGGTTGCAGTATCCAATCCTCCGAGTGGGCGATACGCACCGGTGGTGTCATCAGCCCAGAGAAAATAGGTGCCTGAGTGATAAAACATGTAGCTCGAATTCAATCCTAGAGACAATCCGTCAATATTCTTGAAACGGTAGCGCGTGTTCAAATCAAGTCGTCCGCGATCGGCGTATTCTCCCTCGTGAAAAGTGTTTTCATGATAAAGATTTCCTCCGTACACCAAATCAAACTGTCCGTACTTCTGACTGTGCATGAAATTTCCTCCGGCGAAATTGGGTTGGTTGTTTCCCCACCAGATGATTTCTTTTCGCTGCGGATTCAGCCACAGTCCCTGATAAACACTGATGTTGGTTTGCGGAACGGAAGTCGGATAATTCGTGCGCACGTTGATGACACCATTCAAAGCCGAAGAACCATACAAGACTGATGATGCGCCCTTGATCACTTCTACCTGATTGATATTTTCAATCGGAAGAAATTCCCATTTCACATCGTTGGCATCAGCAGTGAGTTGCGGAATGTCATCAACAAGCATGAGCACACGGCTGCCCGCTCCATAGGAGAAACCGCTGCCGCCGCGAATGTTTGCCTGGTTGTCGATGAGTGTGACTCCCGGACATTTCTTGATTGCTTCATCCATCGCAATCGGATTTGTGTTCGCGATCATGGCGGGCTTCAGCACTTCCATGGAGACGGTTTCCTCCGTGATATTCTTTTCGTATTTGCTTGCGCTCACCACCACGAGATTCAACTCATGCGCAGCCGGTTGAAGTTTCACGTCAATTACTCGCGTTTCATTTTCAGTGAGAGAAATAGATTGCTGGAATTTTTCAAAACCAACTGAGCTGAATTCAATGGAATATTCTCCCGGAGCTAATTCAAGTGAGTAGTTTCCGTTTTTATCTGAGGTTGTTCCGATATTTTTTCCTGCAGAAATAGTTACATCGGAAAGAGCGGTGCTGTCGGCCGAATTCGTGATTGTTCCTTTCACTAACGCTTTTTGGCCAAGCAGAGCAAGTGGCGAAATAAAAAACAAGAGAAGGAGAACTGCTTCGGATTTTTTCCATTGAGAACTCATTCCTGCGGCTTCAGCTACGCGAAGTTACGGACAAGGATTTTGCTGAAGCTTTCAAATTGTTTTTACCTTTCAACATGGAAATCTCATTGTGATGAAACCAATATTCTATTGGGCTGCCATAGCGCTTTCTGTAAGCTGCGCAAAAAAGACTTCAGAAAAAAGAGAAACACGCAAAGATTCTGTGACTTTACAATCCACGGATGTGCAACAGGAATCTCCGGTGATGCAGTTTCCTTACGATCTGAGTCACCCTTCCGACAAATTCAAACTTCCCGATGAGCTTCGCGAAATTTCAGGAATCGATGTCTACAAAAAACACAAACTCGTTTGTGAAGAAGATGAGAACGGAAAAGTTTTCATCTACGATGCAAAGAAGGGTGATTTGAAAGAGACAGTGAAGTTTGCCAGGCACGGTGACTACGAGGGCATCGCCAATGTAAATGACACTATTTATGTCTTGCGAAGCGACGGCGTGCTGTTTCAGGTCACGGGTTTTGAAACAGCGGATCAGGCTACGCAGGAATTTCCGACTTTCCTGAATAAAGAAAACAACACAGAGGGATTGTGTTTTGATTCAGCGAATCATCGCTTGCTCATTGCGTGCAAAGGTGATCCCGGAAATAATCTCAGCGGCGTTCGCGCAGTGTATGCTTTTGACCTGAAGAGCATGAAACTTCAGAAAAATCCGGTGTACATAATTCATCTTGACGAATTGAAGGCAGATCTTGCCAAAGTTGACAAATCGAAACTCATCAATGAGGAAACAAGAAATCTTTTAGATCCGGAAAAAGGTGATGTCACATTTCAGCCATCGGAAATTGCGATTCATCCAATCACCGATGAAATCTGTCTCATTTCTACAGTGGGAAAATTAATGGTGGTGATGAACCGCGCAGGAAAAATTCTTCACATCGAATCACTTGATCCCGCAATTTTCAAACAACCCGAAGGTCTTTGCTTTCTTCCGAATGGTGATATGTACATCAGTGACGAAGGGCGTGAAGGAAAAGCAAACATTCTTCTTTTCAAATACATGCCGGAGGAAAAAAAGTGAAACGGGTTTTCTCAGGCCATTGCTTCCGTTCTGTATTCGGCCGCATTTGCTACATTTCGGATTGAAACGCCTCCCGCATGAAAAAATTTCTTCTCCTGTTGTTTTTCATCAATCTCTTTTCATTTTCACTTTTTTCTCAAGCACCCAATTATTCTGATAGCACAATCACCCGTCCCGCGAGCTATCAGTATTCATCGTCTGCATTCGGAAGATTATTTCTCGGAAGTCACTATCGCAAAGTTTGGTCAGCGCCGGTCACCATGCCGTATCTCGATCTTGAACACATGCTAGGAGGGCTGACACCGGTTAAACGTGGCGGAGGATTTCAAACTATTTCATTGCGGCTGATGTCGAAGGACAGTAATCAGTACGTGATTCGCACCGTTGATAAAGATCCGCGCAAAACTGTTTCCTCAGCATTTCAAAATACCATCGTAACTGATTTGATTCAGGATCAGATTTCCGCTTCGCATCCTTACGGCGCACTGGTGGTGCCGCCTCTTTCAAAAGATCTGGGTATTTATCACTCGAATCCTATTGTAATGTATGTGCCCGACGATCCGAATCTTGGTCAGTTTCGCGATGCAGTGAAAAATCGAGTTGTGTTGTTTGAAGAAAAAAAACTGAGAAGTGCTGATGTGGAATCGGGACTGGGTGGCTTTGCAAAAGTGAAAGACACATGGGATGTGTACGATGCGATTCACAAAAGCTCTGACAATTGGGTGGATGAAAAATGGCTGCTTCGTTCGCGGCTGTTCGATATGCTAATCGGCGATTGGGATCGGCACGAAGATCAATGGCAGTGGGCGCAATTCAACATGCAGGACGGAACGAAAATGTTTCGGCCCATTCCCGTCGATCGTGACCAGGCTTTTTTCAATTTCGATGGCGTCATTCCTACCATTGCCAGTTTGAATGTGACCGCCACAAGAAAAATGCAGCGATACAGGCAAATGCCGGTCAGCACCAAGTGGTTTAACTTCAATGGCCGCTACATCGATCACAATTTTCTTTCGCGCATGACGCATGATGACTGGCGCAGTGCGGCCGACAGCATTCTACTTCTGCTCACCGATGACAAAATAGAACAGGCATTCAAAGTTTGGCCTGACACTGTCTACAAACTTTCTGCTCCTGAAATTATCAAGACCCTTAAACTACGCAGAGACAATCTTCCGCTCATCGCCGATAAATACTATGATTTTCTATCGAAGAATGTTACGGTAGTAGGAACAAATAAATCAGACTATTTCGAAGTAAAGCGTTTGATGCCGAACATAACTGATATTACCGTGTATCAATACAAAAACGGAGATAAGGGCCGTATCTTCTATCATCGTGCATTCACATCAAATGAAACAAAGAATATTCAACTCTATGGACTGGGAGAGAACGATGTGTTTCACCTCGATGGAAAATCGAACACCTCGCCAATGATTCGCATCATCGGGGGAGATGGTAATGACAGCATTGTTGATCAATCTCGAGTAGGAGGGTTTGGAAAACATTTAAAAGTATATGATTCGAAGGAAGGAAATTTTTTAAGCCTGGGAAGAGACGGCAAAGACAAAACTTCTGAAGACACGATGCTGAATATCTATTCCACTAAAAGTTTTGAATACAATTCCAACATGTTTTTCCCGTATTTCGGCTACAGCGTAGACGACGGTATTTTTCTGGGAGCGAGCATGAGCATGATCAGCAATGGATTTAAGAAAGGTCCATGCCTGCGACCGCCATGCTACAACACGGCCCCGTATGCGGGCAAGCAATCATTCGGTTTTGATGTGGCGCTGAAGACCGGCGCATTCAATTTCTTCTATCGCGGCGATTTCCCTCAGGTGTTCGGACCACTCGGCATCAACATCAATGCACGCGTGCAGGCGCCCAACTATCGTAATAATTGGTATGGTTACGGAAATGAAACGCTGCAGTCCGATTCATTTTCACAAACTGATTACCGTGTTCATGTTAATCAGGCCTTGTTGTTTCCTGCACTTGTTGCCGGTGATGTAAACAAGATCCGTTTTCTTTTCGGCCCGATTTACCAATACGCCAATGTTAAGGAAGACAGCACCACGGAATTCAATGATGTATTTCCTGATCTTACCAATGAAGACCTCACAGCAAAACATTTTCTCGGAGTAAATACGCAGCTTTCCCTCGATCCGTTCAAAATCGACAGCGCACCGAAGTTTGAAGTGCGCTTTGTGTTGAACGCCGGCTATCTTGCTCAGTTGAATGGAACGGTGAGTAGCTTCGGATTCGGCCGTGGCTACATTTCATTCTTCTACCACGTCTATTCTTCAAAAACTCACACACCTGTGCTCACACTCGCCACCCGCTTCGGCGGCGGATACAACAGCGGCGATTTCACTTCCAGAGATTTTCAGTTTTATCAATCCAATGTGATTGGCGGACGCACGAATGAAAACGTGAGAGGATTTGTGGGTGAGCGCTATTCAGGCAAAGCTTCACTGTATAATAATCTGGAAATGCGGCTTCGTCTGTTTCACTTCAACGCTTACATCTTCCCTGCCGATTTCGGCATCATTGGTTTACTCGATAACGGAAGAGTGTGGGTAGAGAACGACAGTTCGTCCACCATTCATACAGGTTATGGCGGCGGACTTTGGTTTAGCCCGTTTGGTTTAGCAACGTTAACAGCCACCTATGCTTTCTCAAACGACGAACCGAACGGGTTACTGAACATTAAATTGGGATGGTGGTTTTGAAGAAATCGTTATTAAGGTAATTGTATCGTAACTCTGGCAAGATTTTTTCCGTACGAGCGTGTACAAACTTAAGTTCATGCTCTTTAATAAAACATCTGTTTACATTGTTCCGGGTGAAGACGACGATTTTGGCGATCTCACTGACATGAGTTAGCCGCCAATCAGAATCTGAATCCCGCACACACTGAGTACCGAAAGCCGGCAAAAAATAAATCAGCTCTGCCGTTGGTTTTTATAGTCTGTCCATTGCTTAATTCTCCTAGAAGAGGAAAACTATTGATCAGGAAATTATAAAGCGCTTGGAGATATTCATTTTCCTGATTTAATTTAAAATCACCATCGAGTTTTAGCGAAGCGCTGTAATAAGCTAATGCAGGGCCAAACAGGCACAGATCAAGGCTTAATCTTTTCTTAATTACAAATTGATATCCGAGATTGATGCCAGCCTGAAGGATTTGAAGCTTGCCGGTAAAATCGAGATTGCCCGTGGCAAAACTGGTATCAGTAACTGAGATAACACGTTTATTTGTGAAACTGAAATAGTCGATGAAAGGCCCCCAATAGAGCCCGTGCGGAGCTTCATATTTATTTTCATTCTTAAAATAAAACCGGTAATCCGCGCCGATTCTGAAACCGCTTTGGCTGGTGTTATCCACGACTTGGATACTGTCCGGCAAACTCCCGATCAACTGAGGGAAGGTCACATACCCGGCTTGAACGGAAAATGACTGGTGCGGAAATACAGTTCGCTCATAGCTCACAACCAAAGCGGGGCCGAACTCAACCATGGCAGTCAGATTGAGTTTGATGTCGTTTGGGTAAGAAAGTTTATGATGTGAAGTATCCGACGGAGATGCCGTCAAGTTTTCGATTGAGAAAAAGAGCAGGCACGAAAATGTAAATAAAAGCGTGTAGAACTTCATAAATTAAAATTGGTTGTGTGAAACACGTGAGCAAGCTCCAATTATTTTTTTGAAGATTCACTTACCAGAAATCCTTCTTTCTTCATTTGATAATTTATCGCGTCGGCAATTTCTCTGATTGTAGTTTCAACTGAATTGGGATTCATCGTCTCCGTCATTCCTGACCAAATCAGCTTGTCAGGATTTAGAGTATAAATGTTCGTTTCTACGGCGTAATATTCATCTGTTCTGTAGTATCCCGGATCATAATAGTAGGGGGCAGCATATCCGTAATATCCATACCATCCGTTGTAATATGTCGGATAGCTTCCCGGCACATAAGATGTTTCCTGCTTCTGGCTTGCTAATCTCATGATCACAATTCCGTCGTAGCCACTTTTGGAAATATCGGCATTCACTTTATCAGTATTATTCTGAAGCATGCTGCTCGGAAACTGGTTGTAAGTGGCAACGAATACATCGGGACGACGCTTCACTAATTCATCTTCGGCAACACGGCGGGTGGTTTCATCTTTCACCAGGCACATCACCCAAACTTTTTTCAGCTTGTTTGCGTCAACAGTTGTTTCGGGATTACGCCAGCTATGCACAAGCTTGGTTGAAGAGCAGGATGCAAGAAGAAGAAGTGCGATGAGAACAATTTGAACTCTGGATGGTAACGAAAATGATTTCATAGTGCTTTAGAGATTTTGATTGTAAAAATTATCAAGAGAAAATTTCCGATCGGGCAAAGTTAAGGTTTGTATTGAAGGTTAACCATGACAAAAAGCTTGAACGATGCTTACGGAGATCATGCTGATTGCTTCCGATTCAAAAACTCATTCACTTCATCCTGGATCGTCATTTTACGGCTGATATGTCCGGTAACTTCTTCCATTCCCTGCATTCGCAAAAGGTCTCGCACGCCGTAAAGGGCTTCAACGATTCTGAACGTAATTCCTCTTTGATTCAGTTCCTTGCTCAGTTGCAAAAGCATTTTCGATCCCGCCACATCCACATACGGCGATGCCGACATGTCAAGGATCATCAGTTTCACTTTGCCTTCATTCTCCGAAAGATGCTTCATGATCAGCGAGCGAATGTGATCA
>Ga0335085_10000966_pt1 | contig 68719 bp, 57 predicted proteins | sample Lox_Sample_45_FD_206712 | JGI IMG/M metagenome (GOLD analysis project Ga0335085, IMG submission 206712) | Soil microbial communities from Loxahatchee National Wildlife Refuge, Florida, United States - Lox_Sample_4.5 | ecosystem: Environmental > Terrestrial > Soil > Wetlands | place: USA... | reverse complement strand
TGCGTCTGCAATCCGCATCCATCGCGGGTTTCAGCAAGACGGCAGGGAATTCCGGGGGATCTGTAGCCTGTACAGCCTGACCTCCCGCGCAGCACTCAAATCAAGAGGTTGTTCAGAGGTTCCCTAGGTGATCGCGATCTGGCTTTGGCGAACTACCAGAAGGCCGTGCAATTGGCGCCTGACCGAGGCCAGCCCCGTTACAATTTGGCAATCACCTACCTTCGATTGAAACGGGTAGACGAAACCATTGCCATGCTGAAGGAGTGTGAACAAATCGAGCCCGGATACGCATCGCCATACTTCCTGCTCGGGAACCTCTTTTACGGGCAAAAGAAATACTATTTGGCGTTCGACAACTCTTTCAGGCGACAAAACTCGAAAAAAGCGGCGCTCGCTTTGACAAAGCGAAGAAACTGACCGACTTCCAAGTTGTCGTGGACGAAAAGCTCGATCCGAATTCCATGGGAAACCATATGTCGTATTGTTTGGCTCGTGCAGGTTCAATGTCACCGGACGAATATCGCAAGCGCCTCCCTGGCGCGGAAACATATGTTGAAGATTTCGCGGAAGAACAACACGTTCTTGATGAGTTGGCCACTATTGTAGGCGAGTTTCCTAAGAAGAAAACTTCTGGTACCGAATTCGAGAGACTTATCGCAATCAAGAAGGCGGGATATCTGGCTCCCTTTATCCTGCTGTCTTCTGGCGAACGTTTCAAGAAAGATGCGGGTGAATACGAAACGAAGAACCCAGGGAGGATCGAGGAGTTTCGCAACTGGGCAACCGCGAACAAGGTTCCGATTGAGCCAATTCATCCTCGTTGCGAGGTGCGATGGATGGGAGAGACGTGGTAAGTCAACCTACGCCACCGTCTCCGCCACTTCCGCAAGGAACGCCCTCTTTCTTCCTTCCAGCCAGTTGAGCCAGTCGTGCAGGCCGTTGCCGGTCAGGCAGGACACGCGGAGCATCTCCATTTCGGGGTGGACGCGGCGGGCATTTTCGACTGCCTCCTGAATGTCGAAGGGCACGTAGGGCAGCAGGTCGGTTTTGGTCAGGACCATTAACTCAGATTTGAAGAAGATCGACGGATACTTCAGCGGCTTGTCTTCGCCTTCGGTCACACTTAGTAAGACGATCTTCGCGGCTTCGCCGAGGTCATAACTCGACGGGCACACAAGGTTGCCTACGTTTTCGATGATCAGCAGGTCGAGTTTCGCGAGGTCCCAGTCGGCGATGTGTTTCTCGATCATGCGGGCGTCGAGATGGCAGGTGCCGCCGGTGACGATCTGTTTGACGGGGAATCCATAGCGTTTCAGGCGATTCGCGTCGTTTTCGGTCTGGAGGTCGCCGGTGAGCACGGCGACATGCTCAGCCGTGGGCAGGTTCTCGAGCGTCTTTTCGAGCAGCGTGGTCTTGCCCGATCCCGGAGAGCTGATCAGGTTGACGACCAGCACGCGGTTTGCGCGAAAGCGCTCGCGCAGCTCGGCCGCTACGCGCGCGTTTTCATTCAGGACTTTTCCTTCCAGCGGCACACGGTTCATTGTCTTCCACCTCCAGGTAGGCAAATTCGAGTTCGTCCCCGCTGATGCATTGGCCGTTTGGGCTTTGGCAGGCGGGACAGATCAATTCGTAGCTATGGATTTCGTATTCACGGGAGCAGTCGCGACAGCGGGCTTGCGGGGCGCGGAATTCGATGTCGAGTTGCAGTTGAGCGAGATCGGTCTCGGCGGTCAAAGCTTCGAAGGCGAAGCGGAGGGCGTCGGGATCGACGCCGGCGAGTTCTCCGATGCGCACGCCGACTTTCGTCGGACGGGAGCCGGGGCGACGTTCGATTTCTTTAGCGACGCCGTCGAGGATCGAATTGGCGATGCCGAGTTCGTGCATAGCTTCAACTTCCACCACGGAGGCACGGAGAAAACCTTTTTCCCTCACTCAAGCGCTTCGATCGATTCCTACTCCTCGCACACTGTTTGGCTCGGGTAGGGGTCCTTCGACTCCGCAAGAACTACGCTTCGCTTCGTTCCTGCTGCGCTCAGGATGACATTTATCAGAACGCATGATGGAATCTGCTTTTTCGACTTTCTCAGTGGTCTCTGTGCCTCCGTGGTGGATTCTCTGTCTCCTCAACAAATTCTTGGCAGCTGGTCGCCGGCGAGCATGTCGACGATGCGGCTGGTGCCCAATGCCGTGCGCATAGTGACCAGCGGCTGCGGCGACTCGACTGCCGTGCCGATGATCTGCGCGTTTTTGCCCAGCGGATTGCGGCGCATCGATTCAAGGACCGTTTCCGCCGCTTCGGCCGCGACAATCGCGACCATCTTGCCTTCGTTGGCAACGTACATCGGATCGAGTCCCAGCATTTCGCAGGCGCCACGGACTTCTTCGCGGATCGGGATTGTGCTCTCTTCGAGGCGAATACCTACGCGCGACTGCTCAGCGATTTCATTCAGCGTGCTCGATACTCCTCCGCGTGTGGGATCTCGCATACAGCGGATTTCGCTGCTGACTTGCAGGATGTCGGCGACCAGGTTGTGCAGAGGTGCGCTGTCGCTTTCGACCGGACTTTCGAATTCCAGGCCCTCGCGCTGAGCGAGGATGGCTATGCCGTGCTCGCCGATGGAGCCGCTGAGGAGAATTTTGTCGCCGGGGCGGGCATAGCTGGCGGAAAGATCGAGGCCATCGGGTACTCGACCGATTCCCGTCGTGTTGATGAAGAGTTCGTCGCCGCTTCCCTTCTCGACGACTTTGGTGTCGCCGGTGACGATTTCGACGCCGGCATTTTGAGCGGCGGTGCGCAGCGAGGCAACGACTCGTCGCAAAACTTCCATGGAGAGGCCTTCTTCGATGATGAAGGCCGCGCTCAGGAACAGAGGCTTCGCTCCGCCCATGGCGAGGTCGTTAACCGTGCCGTGGACCGCGAGGGAGCCAATGTCTCCGCCGGGGAAAAAAAGCGGCTTGACGACGAACGAGTCGGTGGTGAAGGCGAGACGCGTGCCGTTCACGGATACGGTTGCCTGGTCGTCGAGGCGGGCGAGGACTGGATTGTCGAAGGCGGGCAGGAAGATTTCGCGCACGAGATCGGCGCCGAGACGGCCGCCGCTGCCGTGGCCGAGGACAATCGTGTCCTTCTTCGGCAGGGGAGCCGGGCAGGTGAGTTGAGCGAGCGAATTTGTCTTCTCCGCCATGCTAGTAGCCGGTAGTCAGTAGTCGGTCTTCGGCAGAACCAGGTCTTCGCTGGTGCCGACTACCGGCTACCAACTACCGTCCTTCGGTAGTTGTAATACGCCGCGCAGGCTCCTTCCGACGACACCATGGGTGCGCCCAACGGATTGTGCGGCGTGCAGCGCATGCCGAACGCCGGGCAGTCCGTCGGCTTCTTCAGTCCCTGCAAAACTTTGGCGCTGATGCACTCTGCGGGCTCGTCCGCGGTGATTGTCTCGAGGCCGAAGATACGCGAGGCGTCGTAGTCGCCGTATTCTTCGCGCAGGCGCAGGCCGCTGTTGGGAATCGATCCGATGCCACGCCATTTCTGGTCGGCGATTTCGAAAACTTCCTGAATTACGCGCTGGGCCGGCAGATTACCCAGATAGTTCACGGAGCGAACGTACTGATTCTCGGCGCGGGCTTCGCCCTTTTCGAGTTGCTTGACCAGCATGAGCACGGCTTCGAGCAAATCGACGGGCTCGAATCCGCCGACGACAACCGGGACGCGGAAGTCGCGCACCAGGGATTCGTATTCTTCATAGCCCATGACGGTGCAGACGTGGCCGGGAGCGATAAAGCCGTTCACGCGGCAGTCGGGCGAGGACATGAGGGCGCGAATGGCGGGTGGCACCAGCACGTGCGAAACCAGGACGGAGAAGTTGCCGATGCCTTCGCGCTTTGCCTGCCAGACGGCCATCGCGTTGGCCGGGGCGGTGGTCTCGAATCCAATCGCGAGGAAGACGACTTTGCGGTCCGGATTCTGGCGGGCAATCTTCAGGGCCTCGGTGGGCGAGTAGGCGACGCGAACGTCGCCGCCCTGGGCCTTGACGGTGAAGAGGTCGGTGCGGGAGCCGGGCACGCGCAGCATGTCGCCGTAAGAGACGAGAATCACTTCGGGGCGAGCGGCCAACTCAAGCGCCTTGTCGATGGTTTCGAGCGGGGTGACGCAGACGGGGCAGCCCGGACCGTGGACGAGTTCGATGTTCGGGGGGAGGAGCTCGTCCAGGCCGTAGCGCATGATGGTGTGGGTCTGGCCGCCACAGATTTCCATGAGAACCCAGTGGCCGCGGACTTCGCGGGCGATTTCGGCAGCCAGGGCGCGGGCGATGCGCGCGTCGCGGTATTCGTCAAGGTATTTCATGGACCGCGTGGGCGATGGAGAAACGTCCCCGCTCTAACTCTAGGGCGAGATGAACATCGCCTCGGTGACAGGGATCACATTGAGGAGTGAGGATCGCACATGGGTGCTGCTGTCGCGCTGGGGTTCTTTCCGGTGCCGCCCAGCAAACCTTTTAACCACGAAGGACACCAAGGTGCACGAAGGAAAGCAGAAACGATGGTTGGCAGGATAGATAGGTGGGACGGATGGCACCTGGGGATCAGTTTTGGGAGACGTCTTCGGGCGGGAGGTCGCCTTCCAGGGCACCCATTTCGGAGAGGAGTTCGTAGGTCCGCTTGGCTTCGGCTTCGTCGACTTTGCTGATGGCGAAACCGACATGGACCATGACGTAGTCTCCGGTCTGGGCTTCGGGGACGAAGTCGAGACGTACGTCGCGCACGATACCACCGAACTGGACGCGGCCGGTGCGGGCCAGACCCAGGTCCTCGCTGCTCAGAATCTTGCCGGGAATGGCCAGACACATGGGGTGCGCCTCAAGGGTGTGGCAAAGTGCTCCATCTCTCTTATCGCCCTTCGGCAAACCTGGGGCAGTGATTGCGATCACAACTGGGGGTGACGAGCCGATCAGTGGACGATGACCATGCCCCCTGGCGCTGAGCCGACGGTAAACGGCGAACCAGAAACGGGATCGAGCTTGCCCGGGGTCGTCGTATCGAATGAGTACGAACTGAGATTGGTGCTGCCCTGGTTGCCGACGTAGATAAATCCACCGGCGGGCTCGGCCATGATGAATACGGGCTGAGTTCCTGCCGTAAATGGAGAGCCACTGATGGCGGTGAGTGCACCGGTGCTGGCATTCAGGGTGAAAGCGGATATGTCGTTGGATCCCTGATTGGCGACGTAGAGGAAGGCGTTGGTGGTATCGACCGTCAGGGCGCGCGGGCCACTGCCTGCAGGGAAAGGCGAACCGGAAATCTGGGCTAAGGCGCCGGTGCCGGGATTAATCGTGAACACCGAGACGGTTCCGTCGGTCGCGTTGGCGGCAAACAGGAACTGCCGGCTCTTATCAAGCTCCAGACCCGCGACACCACCGCCTGAAGGGAATGGCGAGCCGGGAACTTCGGTCAGACTTCCGGTGGTCGAGTCGAAGGCGTAGGCGGTGATGAAGCCGGTCGAATTCGAGACGTAGACAAATTCGCCGGAAGGAAAGAAAGTCAATTCGTTCGGATTGCGGTCGGCGTCAAACCTTCCCACCAGCGTCAGGGTCCCGGAGCCGAGGGAATAGACCGACACCTTGTTGTCAAAGGTTTCGGTGATGAGGAGGTACTTGCCTGAAGGATCAATCACCAGCGAGCGCGGTCCGGAACCCACCGGGATGGCAGCACCACTCAGGGTCAGGGTACCATCCCCGGCGATGTTATAGACGGAGACGGTATTGGCAGGGGATCCGTTCGATACGTAAAGAAACTTCTTGCTGGGATCGAGCGCAACGCCGGTGGGCGAAGTTCCCTGGACCGGAGTCGTCTGGGAGATGACGCTGATGGCCCCGGTGGAATCGTTGATGCGGACCAGAGCGACGTTGGACGTCTGGGGCAAAGTGACGTAGGCGTTGTGGGTGGCCGAAGATTTCGACGAACTGCCGCACGAAGTGGAAAACCCGGTTACAGCGATGACAATAAGGACCGCGATCCAAACCCGTGAAACGCAACTTCTCCCCGCGAGCGCGGCGCCGGCCGCACGGTGAAAGCTCATGTAAGAACCTGCTCCTCAGACCTGGTGGAACGATGATTGTGTTCGTACCATCGTGCACGAGAAGGCGGGGAGTCCGCAACTCCCCGGGGTGAAGAAGGCGCAGTCGCACCGGCCGCGCCCGCCGCCATTCGGGAAGCTGACAAGATCAATTCGGCTATAATGCGCGAGCGATGACGCTGACAAGCGGCACAAAACTGGGTCCGTACGAGATTCAATCCGCCCTCGGAGCGGGAGGCATGGGTGAGGTTTACCGCGCCCGAGACACGCGGCTGGAGCGCGATGTGGCTATCAAGGTGCTGCCCGGATCCCTGTCTTCAGATCTTAATCTGAGACAGCGGCTGGAGCGCGAGGCGAAGGCGGTTTCCAAGCTCTCGCATCCTCATATTTGTACCCTGCATGACGTCGGACATCAGGATGGCGTGGACTTTCTCGTGATGGAACTGGTGGAAGGCGAGACGCTGGAGCAGCGGCTCTCGAAGGGACCCTTACCTCCGGAACAGACCTTGCGCATTGCGTCGCAGATCGCGGAGGCGCTGGCCAAGGCTCACAAGCTGGGAATCACGCATCGCGATTTGAAGCCGGGCAACGTCATGCTGACGAAGACCGGGGCAAAGCTGATGGACTTCGGATTGGCGAAACAGTCCGGGCCCGCGCCTCTGGCCGCCGCGCTAACCGAGATGACGATGGAACAGGCCAAACTGACCAGCGAGGGGATGCTGGTTGGAACGTTCCAGTACATGGCTCCGGAGCAGTTGGAGGGCAAGGAAGCGGATGCTCGCGCTGACATCTTCGCTCTTGGGGAGTTGATCTACGAAATGGCGACGGGCAAGCCGGCGTTCAGCGGCAAGAGCCGAGCGAGCCTGATCGCGGCCATTCTGACCACCGAACCGCCGCCGATGGCGGGTTTGCAGCCGATGACGCCGGTGGGGTTGGAACGCGTGGTCAAGAAGTGCCTGGCGAAGGATCCGGATGAACGCTGGCAGAGCGCGAGCGACCTGGCGGCGGAGTTGAAGTGGATCGCCGAGGGGGGCGCGGAAGTGGGCGCAGCCAGGCAGGCTGTCGCTGGACATCCGAAGTGGCAGCGGGTGAGCTGGATCTTAGCCGGGGCGTTTTTTCTGCTCACGCTAGCCGGAGGCATGGCCTGGTGGACAGCCAGCCACCAGCGCCAGCCGGCCATGTCATTCAGCGCGGCGGTTCCCTTCGCCGCCAACGACCTGGCTTTATCGCCGGACGGACGGGTGCTGGCCATGGTGGGCTATTACGCGCCGACCAATGATTACATCCTGTGGACCCACGAAGTCGGTAGCCGGAAGACGACGTCGCTGGAGGGGACGCACGGGGCATCGTTTCCCTTCTGGTCGCCGGATGGAAGGTCGATCGGGTTCTTTGCCGACGGAAAAGTCAAGAAGATTGACGCCTCCGGTGGACTCGTACAGGTACTGTGCGGTGCACCGAACGGGCGGGGCGGGGCATGGAATCGCGACGACACAGTCATTTTCGCACCCGACGCGCTGGGACCGTTGTTGCGCGTCTCGTCCTCGGGGGGCACGCCGGTGGAACTGACAAAAGTGGACACGGCGCGCGCGGAAGTCGGGCATCGCTGGCCTGTGTTTTTGCCCGACCAAAGACATTTTCTCTATCTAGCCGCCAATTTCAGCGGACGGGCGGGCATCAATGCGATCTATGTCGGCTCTCTGGACTCGAACGAGAAGAAATTCGTCGTGAACACCAGTTCTAATGCGTTCTATTCCGAACCCGGCTACCTTGTGTACATGCGAGACCAGACGCTGGTGGCACAACCGTTCGATTTACGGAATTTCTCGTTAAGCGGGGAGCCACACACCCTGACAGACGAGGTCTTGTACTTTCCCCAGGTCTACCGAGCGGTGTTCAGCGTCGCGGGACCCCAGGTGCTGGTGGCACAGACCGGGAAAGGCGTGTACCTGTCGCAACTCACATGGTTCGATCGCAACGGAAAAACGGTGGGTTTGAGCGGCAAGCCGTCGTGGTATGCCAACGTAAAGTTGTCACCGGATGGGCGGCGGATCGCAACCGACCAAACCGATCAGGATGGGCGCAACGTTGATCTATGGGTTCAGGATCCGGCACGCGATACAACGACGCGGCTGACGTTCGATCCGGCACTGGATACAACGCCAACCTGGAGTCCCGATGGAAGGAAGCTGGTTTACAGTTCAAACCGCAGCCTCAATTTCAAACTCTATTTGAAGAACGCGGACGGGTCCGGATCGGATGAAGAAATCGCGGAAGTGGGCGGGGACGCATTCAATTCCCTGGACTGGTCGCGCGACGGGAAGTACATTCTGACCCGGCGACGGAATGAACTGTGGTATCTGACCCTGGCGGACCGGACACTGAAGCCGCTGGTCCAAGGTTGGCTGGTGAAGGCGGCGCAGTTTTCGCCGGATGGGCGCTGGGTGGCGTACGCGTCCAATGAATCGGGCAGCATGGAAGTCTATGTGACGCCCTTCCCGAGTGGCAATGGAAAGTGGCAAGTGTCGAGCGGCGGCGGGCAGGAGCCTAAGTGGCGCAGGGACGGCAAAGAATTGTTCTATCTGTCGCCGGACTCGAAGATGATGGCGGCGCCGGTTTCCACCGGTGCAAGCTTTGAATCCGGCTCTCCGGCGGCCCTGTTTCAAACGCATCGGCGGCAGGCGATCTCGTCGCAGGATACTTTCTCGTACGACGTGAGCGCCGATGGACAACGATTCCTGATTGCTACGCAGCTGGATGAATCCGCAACGGCTCCTCTGTCGGTCTTTCTTAACTGGACTTCGGCGATGGAGAAATAGCGCACCGCCCGACTTCCGAACAGCCCTAGGCGAAGAACATTTCTGGGTTCGTGGTGGGGCCATCGAGATGGCCGACCAGGCGTTTCTCTAATCCCTCACGCGAAGATCCGAGTTGCTGCCGCAGGCGCTCTTTCTCCTGATCGTTGAGCGGGGAGAAGGTTCGAGCCGACTCGACGTTGTGAGCGAGCATTTCGGGGCGCGGCATTCCCACGACCGCCGTGGTCACGGGCAGACTCATGGAGTAGCGAAGCAGAGAGTTCATGTCGGCCTTGCCTTGTCCATCGCCTACGAGGAACTCTTGACCGGTTACTTTCATGGCAATCACGCCGAGGTTCTTGGCGTTGGCGGCGGGGAGGGCCAGTTCTTCAAAGCGGCCGTTGCGTGAGGCGTTGAGCGCCATTTGCACGCAGTCGAGATCGTGGCGTTCGATGGCTTTGGCCATGACAGCGCCGTCGGTGTGGCTGGTCATGCCGGCGAAGCGGGCCATTTTCTGGTCGCGGGCTTCCATCAGACCTTTCAGTGCGCCGTTCGGGGCTTCGATTTTATCGAGGTCGTCGGCGTGGCCGAGGCTGTGGATGTGGACGAGATCGACGTGGTCGGTCTGGAGACGCTTGAGGCTGGCCTCGAGGCGGCGGAGGAATTCGTCGCGGGTGCGGTCGGGAATTTTCGTAGCCAGCCAGACGTCTTTGCGGCGCGTGGCCATGACCCGGCCGACGCGCGTTTCGCTCTCACCGTCGCCGTAGGCGTAGGCGGTGTCGAGATAGGTGATGCCGAGGTCGATGGCGCGATTGAGGATGGAGGTGGCGCTATCTTCGTCCTTATACATAAGGAAGCGGCTGCCGCACCCGAACGCGAGAATTGAAACCTTGGCGCCGGTTCGGCCGAGAGTGCGGGAGGGGAGGGGATCGGCTTTCGGGGTCGCGGCAGCGACGTCTTTGAGGAGCAAAAGGCTGGTCCCGGCTGCGGTTCCTAATCCGATGTTTTCGAGAAACTGGCGGCGAGAGATTTCCTTGGACATGGGGCCTCCGGAATCGACAGAGGCATCTTAACGCTTTGGTGGGCACAAGGACTAAGGGCTACATCAGGAGGGTAACAAGCCCTGTAACCACGAGAGCGGCGGCCCAGACCAAGTCGAAATTGAGCCAGGCCTTACGGAGAAGGGTGAGGCCCAGCTTTCGATAGACTATCCACGCGATCAGAGCCGTGACCGCAAGGTAGGCAAAGGTGTGGACCAGGGTGGCGACGATCGCCGCGAGGGGGCCGGCGGCATCAGACAGATGACTGTGGAGTGCCATCGCGCCTTGCGCCTGCACCGTATTGCTGCCCAGTAGCACCGGCACCACCATCAAACCGGCACCGTGGGCCGAGGCCATCAGGAAGGACCAGATGGTCAAATCCGTGAAACCTACCTGCATACGGACCCAGCGCGGGTGCCAATGACGGGCCAGGCAATAGACCCCAAGGCCGACCAAGATTGCGGCAACGCAATAGCGGATGACGACGAGGGGCAGCGTCATGCCGAGAATCGCAGCGACCAGGACGACGCTGCCGATCGCTGCCGCGTGGCCGATGGCAATGGGAACGAGCGATCGCACCACCGCGCTTCCCTTCTGCTCCTGCATCCCCAGCGCCACGGCGAAGAGCCATCCCATTCCCGGGTTAAGTCCGTGATAAGCGCCAAGGAGCAGCAGCAGCCATAAGGCCGTCGGAGTGAGTCCGGCGTGTGTCATTGCGGATCCGAATAGCAATAGGAGTCCGACGAGGCGTCACCGCCTTCGAGCCGTACCTGGTGAGCGCGCAATTGGTCGAACTCGACAAAGAATCTGTCATCCAATTTCATCCCGCCCGCAGAGTTGGTATCGATCTTCACCATCCAGCTCTTTACACCGTCGGGATAGAACTGCTCATCCCACGGAGAGTAGAGCGAGTTGGTAAAGTAGACGCGCCTTCCGTCACGGCTGACCTCGACCATCTGGGGGCCGCCGTTCAGAGACTGCTTCGGCTTGTTCGGGTGAGGGGCACGGCGCACGATGCCGCCGACATGGATCGAGCCGGTTTTCTTCGGGTTTGCGGGATCGGAGACGTCGTACTGGATGAACTCGCCCGTTCCCCAGCACGAAACATAGAGGAAACGGTCGTCGAGCGAGAGGTTGATGTCGGATACGAGCGGGGGCACAGCTTTGAAGCCTTTGAGCAGCGGCGGCAGGGTTTCCGGATCGGCCGCCTCGGCGGGAATTTCAATCACCTTGCGGACAGCCCATTTTCCATTCTTGGCAGTGTCATCGCGGTACCACATCCAGATGGAAGACGAAAGATCCTTCAGGGAGACGACGACGCCGACGAATCCGAAAGTCTTTTTTGGATCGTGGGAGGGCCGAAGCTCCAGCACCATCTGTTGCTCGGCTCCGAGGTCGAGTTCTTGCAGGTGGCGACGCTTGTCCAAGTCCCATATGTGAAGTTTGTGCCCGTACTTTCCGGCCATGAGCAACTCCGGGTTGAGTCCGTCTTTGACCATGTTCGGAGTGCCCCATTCGGAGGTGATCATGGTGTCGTGCCCGAGGTGCCACCAGAAGTCATAGGCCAGATTCTGCGGACCGCGCTCCTTCTCCCACTGGCCCTTCAGCTCAAACGTAGTCGCATCCATGAGGAAGATGCCGCCCGGACCATCGCCACTGGCCGAACCGAGCGCACTGCCATAGATGCCGTCAGGTCCGCAATGAATGGTATGCGGGGAGGTGTAGCCGGTCTTTCTGATGAACTCTTCCGGCTCGATCACTTTGACGATCTTGGGTTGGTTATTGCCCGCTTTTGTGTCGAGAATGTGAATTCGAGAGGATCCGATGCCAGGGACGATGAGGTAGCGACGCTCCATGTGGGGATGCGGGTTTTGCGGGCACAGGCAGGCGCTGCAGGCATTCCAGCCGAAATGATGCAACTCGTTATCGTTGTGGGGAAAATCCACCTGGCTGACGATCTGACTGTAGGTGGGCGAATGGGAATCGACATCGATGACGCCCATGGCGTCCCGTTTCCCATTCTTGCTGACGTTGAGCAAACAGACGTAAGCGAGGTGCTCCGGAGCAGCTTTCATCGCCATGCCCGGCGAGGGGTAAAAGGTGGGATCGGGCAATAGGGACATATCGATATTCTCCTTCTACAAGAATGATGGCGAAGAATTGACCCCGTTCACGCTGCAAACCGAGTGGCGACAGTCACAAGGGCTGCAACAAAACCGCACCGGCAGAGCCCCAAAGAGTTGCGGAAGACGTCGGGATGAGAACTTTTTCACAGGAATCCCGATCGTGTTGCCAGCCGGCCGCTTAGCGGCAATTGTTGCCCGTAAGCATACCTCGTCTGCCTGTCTCTCGACTACTGCGTGGCGCTGATCGCAGCCTGGGCACGCCACGGTCCGGACCCCGGCGAAAGGTCCCGCAAGTCGCCTTGAGCGAATGCGTCGTCAGTACGCTGTGGAGAGGGCAAGGAAGCAGGAATTCTTTGCGGCGTTATCATTCAGCGGCTTTGAACTTCGCCACGATTGCGGTGATGTCGTCGTGTTGCTCCTGCGAGCCGAAGCGGCGGACCCGGTCCACAATTGCAGCCAGCAAAGCCTGGCACGAGAGTTCCCGATGGTGCCGCAGCGATTCAATCAGAAGGCGCTCGCCAAATTCTTCTCCGTGCTCGTTACAGGCTTCGGTGATGCCATCGGTGTAAAGCGCGAGCACGTCGCCGGGATGGAGTTCCTGCTCGCACATGGAGCAATCCCAATCCCTGAACAGCCCCAGCAGCGTGCTGGTTGATTCAAGCTGCTCTACCTTGCCGTTGCTTCTCAGCAAAATGCCGGACAAGTGTCCGCAATTGGCATAGCGCAGTCGGCGTGTTGCGTCGTCATACTCGGCGAACAAGAGCGAGGCGTAGGCGCTCTCGCTGGTGTTGTCATAGAAGAGGCGGTTGACGGACTTGAGCAATACCTCCGGCTGATCGAAGGCTAACGCAGACTGGCTGCGCAGGCTGGCCTGCAGGTTCGCCATCAGCAGGGCTGCAGCGATCCCCTTGCCGGAAACATCGCCGATGATCAGCCCCAGCCGCTGCGGCCCGAGATTCAGAAAGTCGAAGTAGTCTCCTCCAACTTGTCGCGCCTGCAGGCAGATGCCTGCGTATTCCACAGTCTTCAACTCCGGCTGAATCTGGGGAAACAAGCGCGCCTGCACCTGTCTGGCGATTTCCAGTTCCTGGGCGACGCGGCGTTCGGCTTCGAGTTTTTCCGCCTGCTCCTGCCGGCGCAACTCCAAGTTTCGCCTGACTTCATCGAACCCTTCCAGCCCGAACGCGTTCCCGTCGGGATCTTCGAATCGTGTGTAGGTTCCGCCCCACCCCGGCGTCTCCGGCGCAAATGAGAAGCGAACGCCGCGTTCACTCCACTCCTTGTAAGTGGCTTGGACATCTTCCGTCATGAAAAGAACCCAGCGGTAGCCGCCGATCAGCTGGTATTCCGGCCGGTCGGGCTTGGGCTCAACCAGGGCAAGATTGGCGCTGCCGTCGGGAGGCGCCACTTCAATCCAGCGGACGCCGGTGGGAAGGCACTGTTCGGTAATCAGTTCGAAGCCCAGCTTGTCGACGTAGAACCGCTTACTGACTTCCAGGTCACGGACAAACACGACGATGTCCTGGATGCTGAGGTAGGGCTCTTCGCGTCCCGAGCGGGGCACGGTCCGGTTCGCCCACGAGAGGAAGGGGTCGCTGGCCATCGGCGTGATTATAGTGCGCCATTGCACCACCCAGCGACGGGGTTGAAGCCGGATGTCTACACTGCTATGCGGCGGGGCAGAAGAGGTGCCCTTCCCAAAATAATTCTCAGGGAAGGCAGTTCAGGGAACCTGCCTCTAGTGCTGCGCCGATGGCCACTTCAACCGCAGGAGTGGATCTCCGAACAGCAGGTAAGTCCGGCGCACGTCTTTGGCTTTGATTGCGGCCTTGGCCTGCACCAGGGCGTCGCCGAGGGTCGTGCCGCCGTTCTGGAAGAGCGACTGCACCAGCTTGCGGTCGAGTTGGGCCTGCGGTTGGGCGTCGGTCAGGGCTGATGACGCCACTACCGCTACCGCTCCGCCCTGGTTGTTGAGCAGCAGGGCTTCCGACAGGCTCTGGGTGTAGACGTCGTGGAAGAATCCGTTGAGACAGTCGAAGGTCAGGACGACCGGCAGGCGCGGGGCGTTGGCGAGGGCAGCGGCGGAATCGTCATTCAGCAGGTTGTCGCCCGACCACACTTCGACCGAACCATGGCCGAGGTAGTTGACCAGGAGTTGTCCGGCGCTGAGTGCGCTCTGTACTTCGGCGCGGGCCGTGCCGGGGTCGAGGTTGGTGGCGAGAATCTGCGTCGGTTGCATCGATGTCGGCAACAGGGAGGCGATCTTCTGCGTGTCGGCGGTGAAGTCGACTGTGTCGTTACGGTCGGCGATGAGGAGGGCCTGGCGGGTCCAGTCACCGCTGTTGGTTCCGGTTTCGTAGCCTACGATCTTGGCGACGACCGCGCGCGCATCGTCGGCTGTGCGCACCGGCAACCGGCCGGTGGCGAGGGCGGGCACTCCGCTATTGCTGAAGTCGGAGAACCAGTCGTCGGAAGCGGTCATCAACTGCGCGGTCGGAATGATGCGTGTCGGGACGAAATCGAAATCTCCGAAGCCGAGGAAATTTCGCGGATCGACAGAGGCGTCTCCGGCCAGCAACAGGTATTTCGGCTTCGTGCTCCAGTTCTTGGTGGCGGTCAGCAGGAAGTCGCGGAGGGCTTGCGGGCTATGTTCTCCGAAGCTGAATTCGTCGTAGACGTCGTCGGTCAGGACCAGCGAGACGGTATGCCCCTGCTGGCGGCGCACATCAGCCAACGGGGCGAGCGCATCGGCGAACGCCGGATGCGTGATCATGACAACGTCGCTTCCGACTTGCGGGATGTGCCACTGTGAAGGCTGGTTGGCGACGAAGCCGGCGGCTTGCGCGATCTGGCTGGAGCCCAGCGCCATCAGCACATGGCGGCCAGAAGGTGCGAACGGCACCTGGACTTGCGCAGCGTAGGCGCCGCCCCCGCCTGCGACCATGCGGGTTGCGAGTTCCACGGGCTGCGCGGCATTGGTCAGGTCGAAGACACGAACCGACGTTTCCTGGAAGTTGCCGATCTGCACCGGGGCTCCGGCACGGGCGGTAAATTTGAGCTGCCCGGCGTCGACGGCAATCTCCTGCGGATAGGTGATGTTGATGTGGTCGACCAGGCTGATGTCAGTGTCGCCATCCTGGGCGGCGAGTGTGACCGTGTTGGCGCCGTCGAGTAACTGGCCGGGCGACAGGTTAACTCGCAGAATGCCCTTCGTCTGGCCGACGAACGAGACCTGGCCGAGGGTACCGCCATTCAACGCTACGGTTACGTCGTGAGGGACGCCGTCTCCGACGCCCTGCAGCACCACTTCCAGCCGGGGCACGGAATTGGATGCGGCGACGTGCGGGGTGTCGACAGTCTCGTCGGTCGGGGTCATCGAGACGAGCGCGCCGAAGAAGTTGTCATCTTGCGAATTGATGAGGGCCGCAAAGTACGTGGTGCGTTGCCTCAATTGAACAGTTTGTTGGAATTGCTGGAGATATCCGTGGCCGCTTGGCAGTTCACTCGAGGTGCTGACGCGAAGGCCAAGGTGGCCACCAGCAATCAGCCAATACACGCGCGTGCCAGTCGACGGCGTGTCCATACCGGTGCCATAGAACTCGATCGCAGCTGTGGCGCCGAAGCCGCCGGGGCCTGCACTGGCGCCAGCAATCACCATGGGTTGCTCGACGCCTTCGACGAAGAGACGCAGGTTACGCGGATCGGCATTGGGATCAAGTCCGGCGGCAACCAAGTCGGGCTGCGCCGCGCGGTACCAGCCTTCGTGATCCACCATGATCTTTACGGCAGGATGGGCCGCGAGATCGAACTGCTGGTCGTTCTGTGCCTGCGTCGCCGCGATCATCTGCGGACGGTTCTCGACCACGTGGCTGGCTGGCGCGGCCTGCGCGGTCGTTGATGCGAACTGAGCCATGGTCAGCGAAGGCGACACTTTGCTCGAGGAAGCAGTGACGCTAGCGGTGACCGGCCCGTGCAACGTGCGCTCGCCACTCAGGTCAAGGTCCTCGAGCCAATAGACGCTGGAAGGAGTGGCTGCAGGATCGATCCACGCATAGCTCTTCGCGGCGTGCTTTTCGAGATAGCCGCTCATCATGAGCGCCGAGCCCGCTACGAGCGTGGGATTGAGTCGGATGCGCTCGCCATTCTGCTCGCGGTACAGGTTGAATCCGAGATTGTTGAGTTCTCCGCCGGTTTTCCAGCGAAGGACGGTGCCTCGGGTGGTTCCTTCCGCAGTGAAGGATTGCAGATTGATGCGCGTCGGAGCTGTTACCAGCGTGGTTGCGTTGGCGATGTTGTTGGCCGAGACGGGATCGGTCTGATCGGCAGTGACCATCGCCGAGTTCGTGACGATGGTGGGGCTTTGCGGCGTCACCACGATGTTGATGGTCGCGGTGCCGGCATTCGCGAGCGTTCCCACCTGGCACGTGACGGTGTTGGCCGCCTGCGAACAGGTGCCGGCCGTGGTCACGACGGAAACGAATTTCAGGACGGAGGGCAGAACGTCGACCACGGTCACATTGGTCGCGCTCGCGGGTCCGTTGTTGGTCACAACCAATGTGTAGGTCAGGAGGTTACGCTGTGCGACCGGGGTGGGGGCTGCTGTTTTGGTGATGGAGACATCCGCGGTCGTGCCGGTGCCGACGGTGACGTTGGCCGTCGCGCTACTGTTGCCCGGATTGGGATCACCCGTCGCGGCGATGACGGAGGCGGTGTCGCCGATCACAGTTCCCGACGGTGTGTTGCTGTTGACCTGCACGGTGAGCGAAATGGGCGCGCTGGCGGCTGCGTTCAGAGTCGCCAGCGTGCACGTGACTGTGCCTGTAGCGCCGACGGCGGGGGTTAAGCAACTCCAGAGCCCCTGAACAATCGACTGGAACGTCGTATTTGCGGGAATGTTCTCCGTGAAGGTCAACGTCGTGGCAGCGGCGGGGCCGTTGTTGGTGACGGTTTGCGTGTAGGTGATGTTGGACCCGGCGGCTACGGATGGGGCGGAGGGCGAGTTTGTCATCGCCAGGTCAGCCTGGGTGCCGGTAGCGACCGTCGTTGTGGTGACCACCGTGTTGTTCGCGTTGTTGGTGTCCGTGGCAGACGTCACGGTCACCGTATCGGTGATGGTCGTTCCTGAAGGCGTGCCGGGGTTGACCTGCACAGCGAGTGGGAAATTCGTAGTACCCGGCGCGAGACTGGCGATGGTGCAAGTCAGAGTTCCGGTGCCACCGACGACCAAGGTATTGCAGGTCCAGCCGACGGGTGGAGTGAAAGTGCGGAAGTTCGTGTTGGCGGGAATGGCCTCGGTAAAGGTTACGTTTGCTGCATTGCTGGGGCCAGGGTTGGTCAGCACCTGAGTATAGGTGATGTTGTTGCCAGCGATGACAGGATCCGGGCTGTCGGCGCTGGTGATGGAAAGATCAGCGCTAGTGCCCACGGCAATGCTCGACGAGGCGATGTTATTGCCCGCGTTGGGATCGGCGGTGGTCGCGCCGACCGTGACGGCATCGTTGATCAGAGTTCCGTTGGGGGTGCCACTGGCGACCTTCAGGGTCACGGTAAACGTTGAGGAAGACCCACTGGCGAAGGTTGCGGCGGTACAGTTGATGGTTCCCGCGGCCCCCACTGCCGGTGTGGTGCAAAGCCAGCCGGCCACCGCAGGCAATGAGACAAAAGTCGTGTTCGGGGGCGTCGCTTCGTTGAAGGTGGCGGCCATGGCGTTGCTTGGTCCGCCGTTGGTGGCGACCTGGGTGTAGGTAATGTTGTTGCCGGCGGTGACGGGGTCGGGAGTGCCGGAGTTGGTCACCCGCATGTCGGCCTGTCCGGTGACGCCTACTGCGATGTTGACCAGTGCCGAGTTGTTGGCCGGAACGGTGTCGCGCGATACAGTCGTGGCGGTCGCGGTCTCGCCAATGATGGTGCCCGCAGCCGTGCCGACATTTACCCGTAGTACCACGGTGAAGTTCGCTGTCGTCGTCGGAGGCAGGGTTGCGATCGTGCAATTGATTGTGCCGGTACCGTTGACCGGGGGCATGCTGCAAGCCCATCCCGCTTGGGGCGTCAGCGACTGGAACGTGGTATTGGCTGGAGTCGCCTGAGTGAAAGCTACGGTGGCGGCGTTACTCGGGCCGCGGTTGGTCACGGTCTGCGTGTAGGTGATGTTGTTGCCCGCTGCAACCGGCGACGGCGCGCCAGAATTGGCCACAACTACGTCAACGACGGACACTACCGTCGTCGTGGTGGTGGTTGAATTGTTCGCGGCACTGGGGTCACTGGTCGCCGACGATACCGAGGATGTCGCGGTAATCACCGTCCCATTGGCGGCAGCGGCGTTAACTTTGACTGCGACACTGATATTGGCGACCGACCCGGCTGCCAGACTCGGATTCGTGCAACTGACGTTGCCGGTCGCGCCTACGGCAGGCGTCGTGCAGGTCCAACCGGCGGGAACGAGCACGCCCTGGAATGTGGTGTTGGCGGGCGTCGCTTCAAGGAAGGCAACGGTGGCAGCGGCAGCGGGACCGTTGTTCGCAACGGTTTGGGTGTAAGTGATGTTGTTGCCGGCAAAGACATTCCCGGACGGCGATGCGGCTGTGCTCAAAGCGAGGTCCGCTTGGGTCGCAGTCGCGACCAAGTCAGTTGCAGTGGCGCTGTTGTTCCCTGCATTGGCATCGTTCGTCGCTCCGACAGTGACGGTATCGGCGATGACCGTGCCTCCTGCGACGGCATTATCCACGCGTACTTGGAGGGTGAAGGCGCCGGTGCTGCCAGCGGCCACGCTCGGATTCGTGCAAGACACGGTTCCGGTCGCTCCCACCGCCGGAGTGCTGCACGTCCAACCTGCTGCCGCGACCAAGGATTGAAACGTAGTGTTCGCGGGAACGACATCGGAATAGGTCGCGGTGGTGGCCGCAGCCGATCCGGTGTTGGTGACGACTTGGGTATAGGCAATGTTGCTGGTCGGCGTGACTGGGTTCGGCGTCGCTGTGTTGCTGACGGAAAGGTCTGCCTGGGCGGTCGCGCCGACGATGGTGGCTGCGGTCGCCCGGTTGTTAGCGGCGTTGGGATCGCCGACCGCGGAGGTTGCCTGGGCAGTATCGGTGATTACCGTTCCGTTCGGGGTTCCCGGATTCACACGCACCACGATGGTGAAGACGGCGGTTCCGGGCGGCATGTCGGCGATGGAGCATACCAGCGTGCCCGTGGGTCCGGGATTGCTGCAGTTCCATCCCGTCGGAGGAGTGAGCACTTGCAGCGTGGTATTCGCGGGAACGGTTTCGGTGAACACGACGCTGGTGGCATCGCTCGGACCGCTGTTGGTGATGGTCTGGGTGTAAGTAATGTTGGCGGCGGCGGCGACTGGGTTCGGGGCTGCGACGTTGTTCATCACCAGGTCGGAACTGGAGCCCACCTGTGCGGTGTCGGTTGCGGTGTCATTGGCGAGGTTGATCTCGCCACCGCCGGAGACCGTCGCGATGTTCACAGCGGTGGCGGGCGCGCTCTGAGTGACCGTCGCGTTGATGGTGATGGCCGGATACGCGGCGCCGGCAATGAGCACGTCGGACCGCACACAACTGACCGTCTGTCCGGCGACGGTGCAAGTCCATCCCGTGCCTGAGGCGCTGGTTGGAACCACACCCAGGGGCAGCGTGTCATTCATCGTGACCAAGCCGCTAGTGGGACCCAGGGGGCTGAGGTTGCTGACGACAATGGAATAAGAAATGCTGGTTCCGCGAACAAAAGCTCCGGTGTGGCTCTTGGCGATAGCGACATCGGGGATGCAGTCTGCTCCACCACGGGAACCTGAGCCTTGCGAAAACTGGGCATTGGTCACGGCGAAGCCCGCCGCACCTGGAGTCGCACCATAGGCGACCCCCGGGTTGAGGGTCGTACCATTGAGGCCGCCCGTAACGTTAATTGAAGCAGCGGCTGTGAGATACACGACACCGCCCGCACCGCCGGCACCGGGGCCGTGACGGTCCGCCAGAGAGAATGGCTGCGTGGACCAGGCATTGCCGCCGCTACCGCCGCGAGCCTGAATTGTGAGTCCGCCTTCGCCTCCGCCAGCAGAGAGGACCACTATCGTGCCGCCCGCACCGCCACCGCCGCCAGAGTCGTTGGCGGTTCCGTTGTAGGCGTTCGTGCCGTTGGCCGTGAGTGTCGCCGTCCCCGTCAGGATTCCGGCCCGAAAGAAGATGATGCCCCCGCCAGCGGTTGCACTGCTGGCCTGGTTGTCAGTGTCAGAATTGTTGCGTGAGCCCGCTCCGCCGCCGCCACCAAGGGCAATGCGCCCCAGTGTTGCGGGAAAGGGAGCGCCACCTAAACCGCCAATACCCAAGGTGCTGTTCCAACTATTGCCACCGGAGCCGCCGGTGCCGCCATTGCCGCCGCCACCGCCACCGGAATTCTGATCGTTGGCCGAAGGATTGGCGTTATTGCCATCGGTTCCGCCACCGCCTGCGTCACCCGGCGCGCCACGAGCCATGCCGCCGTTGGGATAGCCGTCAATCGTCGTATCCAAGAAGAACGGTGTTGCGGTCGTCGCGATCCATCGCGGTGTGCCGGCAACGCCTTCACCCTTGCCACCGTGGAGGCCGTTTACCACTGTGCCGGCGTAGGCAGCGGGAGACGCGAGGACGTAGTCGGCATTGTGCACACCACCGATGTTGCCGTTCAGTTGGAGTCCTGCGGCGCCGCGAAAACCGAGGCCGTCCACACTCACGGTTGCGCTACCGAGTGTGAGGGCTCCGGCGATGTCGAGTGCGAGCACACCGCCGCTCGTACCGTCCCAGGGCGAGGCAGAAAGGCCGGCACCCAGGGTGGCAGTGGCATATTGCGGCACGCGGATCACCTGATAGGTGCTCTTGCCCTTGGTGCCGGTCGCGGCGGCAATCGTGTAGCTGTAGATGAGACCGTTATTGCGGCCGCTGCCGGAGATGGGAATGGCTCCGCCCGCAATCGGCCCGGTCGCTTTGACGAACTCGTAGTTACCGGCGTTATTGATGGCGGTGAATCCTGCGCCCGTCGCGCCGTTTCCGTAGGCGGAGGTGTTGGTGCTGTTGATGCTGGCATCCTGCATCTGCATGACCAGCAAAAGATCTCCGTTGGCGATGACGGCGCCGCCACGCGGTGCTCCCACAGGGATCGTCGTGTTGGCGGTTCCGGAGGCAACGCTCGCGGTAGCGGGATAGTAGGTATTGACCACACCGGTCAAAGTCCCGCCTGGGCCGAGTAAGGCCGGAGTGGCGCAGGTGTTGCTCTGCACGATGCCAATGGCAGTGTAGGAATTGTTCCCGGTATTGAGGTCGGGCTGGGTCGCGGTGACGGATGCTGTGTTCGCGTACGATCCCGACTGGGCCGCACTGGCTACCACGGTGACTGTTGCGCTGGCGCCGCCGGCGAGAGTTCCGAGGGGACACGTGATCGGGCCCGTGCCGGAACAAGAACCCTGACTGGGGGTTGCGGAAACGAGGGTTAGTCCTGCCGCCAGTGTATCGGTGAGCGATACGCCGGTGGCGGTGGTTGGTCCGTTATTGGTGACGGTGATCGTATAAGTGAGATTCGTGCCGAAGGGCACGGCGCCGCCGGGATTGATGGAGACGCCGACGTCCGACTGCAACGGCATGACCGAGGCTCCGGCCACGGACCAGTTCGTGGCCGCGCTGAAGGTCTCGGACATGGGGACGCTGGCTGCGCCGGTGTTGGTGCTGCCCGCACCGCGAACGTTGCCGGCAGCGCCACCGCCGCCGTTGGTGTTTACACTCCATCGTTGCGTCTGTGAATTGCCTTGCGTCACGGTCAGGCCGTGATCAATCGCGACCGTCTCAAAGACAATCTGGTTGGTGCCACTGGGAATATCGAGTTGAGAAAAGGTTCCTCCCGCTCCGTCGTTGGAGACCATCGAGTTCAGGGGTACGGTCTGGTCGACACCTGAAAAGGTCATAGCCCCCGCTACGACACCGACCCGCACACCTGCGGGAAGGTTGTAGGTGACGCTGACAGTCTGGGCTCCTGACACCGGCGCGATCAGGTACCAGATCTCCACGCGGCGCGTGGCTCCTGCGTCATTGTGGAAGCCGAGTCGGGTCAGCGCAGTGCCGCCATAAGTGATTCCCGTAACCGTGGCTGCGGTGTTAACGGTGTTGATGGACACGCCCACGACCAGGAGTCGATTGGCGGCCGCAGTGGTAGTGTGTGCGACGTTGAGAGTATGGGCACCGGCGCCCGTTGTATTCTGCCCCCCGGAAGTCGCGGCATCGAACACCACTTGCGCGCGCAGGAGGGTACTGGCTCCGGCGAGCAACAGCACCGCCGAGAGCCCGGTCAGCATTCTCCGCCACCTGAGCCCGTGGCGCGCAAGTCCTTGCGCGAAGGAATGGACTCGCATGCGGAGATGATTTCTCTTGCCAAGCACGACGCGGCCGAGAATCTGGCTGGCCTGGATTGGCGGATCAGTCTCGTGGCCGGCATCGCCGCGGGTCAGGAAACAATCGCGCGCGGGGTCGGAGAAGATGAGTCGATGGGCGCGGATTCCGGCGGCGGTCCTGGCGACGACGATGTCGCCGACCCGCAGCCGTCCTGCGGCTACGTCTTCGACACGCAGCGACTCGCCGTTCTTGATTATGGGGAACATACTGTGACCGCGAGCCTGAAACCGGACGTGATGGCCGCTGGATAGCAGTCTCCGGCTCAATTGCTCGAATAACTCCGTGTCGTGCCGAGGTTCAGTCGTGGAAGCCAAGGATTTTCTCCACTGCACTCTGGTCGGGGACGAACTGGAAGCGATAGCACGGAACCGACTCCGCCATTTCCTCAAGCAGCGCCAGTACGGGTTCTACAAATCGAGGTGCATAGAAGGGCGTGAAGCTGCGGGCCAGCAACTCTCCCGCCGCCGCGCCGCGGGAAACCTGCGCGATGCGGTTTCCGGTCCCATGTTCAAGAAGGAAGACGCGTCGGAGGGGAGCGCTTGCGGGTAATGCGAAGGCGGCTTCGCCATGCCACGGCGTCCCGTACATGAAGAACTGTCCGACTTGTTTGCGGACGATGATGCGGTCGTCGCTCAGCACCCGGGCCGGGCTATGCCGTGTCCAGAGGCGGGCGGTCGTGCTCTTGCCGGCTCCGGAGTGCCCGGCGAACAAGAAAGCATCGCCATTCGAGTGCATCAGCCCGCAGGCATGCAACTCGACACCGCGTCCCAGACTCAGGTGATGAGTCATGAGCAATTCGTCGAGCGGATACTCCAGCGCGCGGCTGGCATCTGTCGGAGATAGGCACTGGCGGTTGAGAACGACCGTGGCGTTGCGGAACTCCTGGTCGACCAGGAGCCGCTTGTAAGGCTGCCCGCTGAACCTTTTCGTGGCGAAATCGAAAACAAAGCGATCCCCCCACTCGCAGACAGTCCACACACAACCCGAATTGAAAAGCTCCCGTCCGCAGGGTGCGAGCGCGGACTGCCACTCGACACGCAGTTCGATGTCGCAACTCTCCCCTGACGCGGCGAAGGCTTGTAGTGCGCCGAGGTTGGTCGATTCCGGGGTATCTCCGGTCACCTCCACGCCAATTCCCGCGATGGCAAACGTGCGGCGATAGCCTCCTGCCAGCCATGATCTGGAGGCGTCCGTGCACTGGGAAGTGGCGACCGCATTCATGTTCAAGATCCGATCGTGCTGCAATGCAAGGTGGAACAGGTACTCGACACCGGCCCGGCCGAGTTGCCGATCTTGCAGTTGCCGAGAACCGCTTCCTCGGGGCGGAGGTTAATGGCCATCACCTTGGGCGGCTCGTAAGGTTTCTTCTTTCCCGATTGCTGGTTGGGTTCGCTCATACGTTTCCGTCGTCCTCAGTGACCCACACCACAACTGCTGCATGCCGTTCGTGGCCCCGTCTGGTTCAGAATCGGAAAGGGTGAGTCGGGCTCGATCCAGTCGTCCACGCTAGTTTCCGCGGACCGGATCCTTGCTGCTGCCAGGCGGACGCGCGACTCCTCCGCGCCGCCGTGGCAGAACTCACAAGGTCCGTGGGCGGGAACCTCTAGGCCCAGGCTGAGAGCGCGCAGGTGCGCGACTTCACAGAGGAAGCTGACTGGGCTCTCCTTGTCGCCGTTTTCGAGTTCGCCATTGGCGGGACACATGCCGCACACGGACTGGATGCGGCACTCGACACACTTGGTGATGCGCGTGCGTTTGCGAGTACGCACGGCGTGCAGGAATTTTTCCCAGCCCTCGCGAACACTGCCCAGGCGCAGGTCGTAGGTATCCTGCTGCGAGATCACACATACACTCATGCGGCCGTAAGGATCGACGGCAAACGTTTTCATGCCTCCGCCACAGAAGTAGACGGTGTCGAGGGAGGCGAGCGCCGGCGCAGATGCCAAGTCGCGCTCTGCCAGTTGACGATATTCCTGTGCCGCTTTGGGCGAGTGCAGATCGAGCGCCACCACCTCTTCGGGCGACAGCCGTACCGCCAGCGGACTTTGCGAGCAATCGATGCGGGGATTGACCTGAGCGTCGAACTTGAATTCGACCCCCAGTTCTTCTTCCGCGAATCGCTTCATGGCGAAGACTTCGTGTTTATTGATGGTCGTGGGAACGGTCTTGAGCTTGAGCGGCAGTCCGCGATCTCGTAGCAATTCAATGCCGCGCAGGCAACGCTCATAGGAGCCGGGGATTCCGGTGAGCGCTTCGTAGGTCTTCTTTGTCCGTCCGTAGAGAGTGATCTCGATGGCGAACGGAGGGTACTCGGCCAGATAGTCGGCGATGCGTTCGTTGATGAGGATCCCGTTGGTGAACAGCGTGATGAGGAACCCCTTCTGCTTGGCGTAGGTGTAGATTTCGAGAAAATCCTTGCGGGCAAAGATCTCGCCGCCGGAATAGAGCAACCAGAAGGCGCCCACGTCTACCAAGTCATCGAGCAGCTTGCAATGTTCTTCTTTGGTCAGTTCGCGGTTGCGGGCTTCGAGGTCGCCCATGGACAAATTGTTGTAGCAGTGCAAACACTCGAGCGGACAACGGCGTGTGACTTCGATTGACACTTCAAGCGGAGCGCGCTCTCCAAAGTAGCGCTGGTGGAGCGACTGGCTGAACGCTCCATACGACTGCGTATTCATGACCGCCCCTCATCAGGACGGAACCATCGCAACGTCACGCCCCCTCGCAGTTCTCGTGGCTTGCCGGTCAGCCTGGCTCGATCGTCAGCAGACCTGCCGCCTGCATCTCTCGCACAAATGCGCTCGCATCCCGCCGAGCGTCATCCCACCCGACATCGAATGACTGGCAAAGGAAGGAGGCCAAGCTTTCCAGGGATTGGGGAAGTTCCACTGCAGCCCACAGAACGGAGCCGGTCTCGTTGAAGCTATAGATCGAGGCCAGGTCGCCGACTTTGCCGCGGATGGGAACCACCAGGGTCTCGCCGGCAATCTGGCGAGACACGACGGCTTGCGAGCGCCGATACACGCTCGTCTCGTGAACAGCCGAAACCGTCTGCGCTGGTGCGCACATGGATTGTTAAAAGTTCTTTATCTACTTTCACAGAAACGATTCCGACCGCCAACGGCGAATTTGCGGGCAGTGTCTTATCAGTAACTAGCTGCAAGGGAAGGAGAAAACGGTCGCAGACCCGACAAATCTGGGACCGCTGTGCAGCCGGGGGGACACATCCGATTCAAATCTGTTCTAGAATCGAGACACGAGTGTTCGACATTCATTGTCACATCCTGCCGGAGGTTGACGACGGACCCAAGTCGTGGGACATGGCCATTGCAATGTGCCGGATGGCCGCCGCGGATGGCATCACCCACATGGTGGCGACACCGCACGCCAATGATCGCTACGCCTATGATCGTGCTTACCTGCAGGAACTCCTCGACCAACTGCAAGTGAGGATTGGGGAGACTCCGCAGTTGAGCCTGGGGTGTGATTTCCATCTGTCCTACGAAAATCTGGAACGGGTTCTGGATCGGCCGCACAACTACACAATTGGTGCCACCAACTACCTGCTGGTCGAACTGAGCAACTTCAGCGTGCCGGTTCAGGTAGGCGAATGTTTTACCCGGTTGGGCGACCGGGGGCTGACTCCGATCCTGACTCATCCGGAGCGGAATCCGATTCTGCAGCAGACGCCGCAGCGGGTGCTGGAGTGGGCGGAGCAAGGCTGCCTGGTACAGGTGACGGCCTCGGCACTAACGGGATTTTGGGGGGAACGGCCGGAGATTATCGCGCGCTGGCTGCTTGATCGAAGTGTCATCCACTTTCTCGCCACGGATGCGCACGACGTGAAACGGCGAGTACCTATCCTCTCGCAAGGCCGCGACGTCGCCGCGCAGATTGCAGGCGCGGAATATGCCAAGGCGCTGGTGGAAGACAACCCTGGGGCGGTGGTTCGGGGAGAAGTGATTCCGTTCGCTCCGCGGCCGGTGGTGGAGTAGGGGGGGATGCAGAATTTATAAGTCAGAATGCAGAAGTAAAACCCCACTCACTGAACTGCATTCTGACCTCCAGAGAGAATCAGGGAGTCACGGTAAATACTGCCTTGCTAGTCGCGTGGCCGCCTGCGGTTGTGACCGAGATTTTCCCTGTCTTGGCTCCGGCAGGCACGGTTGCGGTAATGGTCGTCCCTGAATTCACGGTGTAGCCGATCGCCTTCACGGCTCCGAATTTCACTTGCGTCGCGCCCACGAATCCCGAACCGGTGATCGTGACCTGGGTTCCGACCGCTCCGCTGGCTGGAGCAATGCCGCTGATCACCGGAGTCACAAAGAACGACCGGTTGCTGGTGAGTATGCCGGAGGGAGTAGTTACTGTGACGAATCCCGCGCTGCCGTTATCGGGCACCGTGGCGGTCATGTAGGTATCGGAGACTACGCTGAAGATGGCTGAACCTGAGCCGAATTTCACAGCGGTGGTTCCGGTCAAGCCGTTGCCGAGAATCTCGACTGTCTGACCGGCGCTACCCCATCGGGTGACGAGATACACGAACGGTGGCAAGTTATTGTCCAGGCTGTAGAAGACGCCGCTGGCTCGAGTGCCGCCAGGACCGCCGCCGCGCTCGGTTAATCCATAAATGATGCCATTCGTGTGTTGCATGGGGGTGGCTTCAGCCAGCGCCCCGTGTGTGGCATCGAACGCATAGAGAAACGAGTAGTTTCCGCCACTCGTGATGCTAAACAGGTTTCCGTTCGGGACGGATCCGAAGTTCTCGCCGTATGCATTTGCGCCATAGAACTTTCCGTCCGTAGCTGCCACCAATCCCGCGTAGGGGGTGGACCCGTCCGTGTTGCTGGCGGCGTCGAACTGGCGCAGCAAAGTGATCTTGCCACCAGTTGTCATTTTGAAAACCACTCCTCCTTGCCCCGAGCCGCCGCCGCTGGTAGTTCCGTACAAGAGGCCATCGTTGCCCTGCACTACGGGCGAATACGGAGTGTGGCCATGGGTGATGTCGAAGTTGTAGACAATCTTCACGGCGCCCGCCGCCGTCATACGGAACACCGTGCCGCAACATGTTCCGCCGGTCTGGGAAGCGCCATACAGGTGGCTGTCGTTGCCCAGGATGAGCCCCGAGAAGCTGCATGGAGGGATCGAGTTCGTGAGGTGCTTGAACTTGCCCGCCGATGTGATCGAGAATCCGGTCCACGGACCGAACTGAGAGCACGTGGTCCCATAGAAGCTGCCGTTCTTGCCCAGGACGACGCCTCCCCGCGGGGTCGCGTCCGACGCTGTGAAGCTGTGCAACGTGGTCAGGACTCCCGCGGGAGTGATTTTGAACACGGTTCCATCGTTGTTGGCGCCACCAATTGACGTGGTGCCATAGAAGTTTCCATCCGTGCCGAGTACGAGTCCGCCGTCGGGGTTCCAGCCATCCAGGCCGGAGAAGTTGTAGAGCGTCGTGATCGTGCCGGAGGGCGTCATTTTGAACACGGTGCCCATGCCCGACGTACCGCCAGCGTTGGTCGTTCCGTAGAGATTTCCGTCTCTTCCCTGAGCGAGGATCTCGGGGTAGGTGGGCTGGCATCCCTCGACTGTGCAGTCGAATTCATGCAAGTCGGTGTAGGTCTGAGCGCGAAGCGGCGCAGGGGAGGTGTTCAAGGCGAGGAACACGCTGGCGAGCACGACGAGCGACAGGAACGGACGAGGGGCGCTGGACATAGGTCCTCCTGGGGCGGGCCGGGGATCCCGCTAGAGTTGGGGCAAATAACCCCTATCTACACATGTGAAAAACTGCGTGGGAGTGGCTCAGCAAACGCCAGCATTTACGGCTGAGGCAGCGGGGTAGTGTCTGCTGGTGGGGCAGGAGCGGGTGGATCTGGGGTGGCGGTCTTGGCTGCGGGTTTGGAGTTCGATGCAGGGGCCGATGTCATCGCCGTTTCGGGATTCAGCAGGTGGTCGTGATTGGGTCCCAGTCCGAGTTGGATGAGAGCACGCGAGTCCGGGACCGTCTTGTTTTGCCATCCGTGGTCCGCCTGATAGCGGCGCATCGCGGCTTGCGTCGAATCGTCCCATTTCCCTGAGGGCTGACCGTTGAGGTAGTGCTCGCGGATGAGCGCTTCCTGAATCTGCTGGGCGCGTTCGGAATCAATCGCCTTTTGTCCGCGCTTCTTCGACGCCGTTTTGCCGCTGCGTTTCTTTTTGTGAGCGGCGGATTTCTTTGCCGCTGTGGAAGATTTCTTGCTCGCGGGAGTGCCGGAACTTGCCGGTTTTTTGGGCGGCGTGGTGGCCGGTGATTCTGCCGCCCAGCAAACCAGTCCGCACAAGAGCGCGACGAGCACGGCTCGAATTGGAGAATTTCTGCGCATCAGAACAAATGCAAACCGGCGAAACCGGGCTCCACTATGTTCCCCGAAGAGGGGAGGAAGCGCCAGTCTCGCCGGTGGGTCTTGCCGTTACGGAAGTGTACCGGCCAGGAAGATGGTTCCGTCCTGGGAGCGAGCGCCCCGCGGACGAACAAGGAACACCACATCCTGCCCGCTCTTCATTGCCGATTCGATCTTCGCGAAGTCATCGGGGTTGTTCACGGGCTGCTTGTTCACCTCCAGGATGACATCGCCGCGATTCAAGCCGACATCCTCGGCGAACGATCCCGTCTTCACGTCCTGCACCACCACACCTTTGCCGGCGGGTATGTTGAACCGGTCGGCTAAGTCGGGCGTGATGCTACGAACCGTCAAGCCAAATTTGCTGGGTTTGGGCTCTTCTTCGCCCTGGTTATCCTCTTCCTCACCGAGGCGCGAAGCGAACAGCTTGGAGCGATCGGCAATGGTCACGGTGGCTTCCTGCTTCTTCCCATTGCGGACAAAGGTCAGGGCGGCCTTGGAACCCGGCTTACGCGAGGCAATGTCGGCGACCAGTTCATCCCCACTCTTGACATCCCTGCCGTCGACCGCCGTGATCGTGTCTCCGATCTTCAGGCCAGAGGTTTCCGCAGGACTGCCCGCCACCACGTTGGACACCGTCACGCCAGAACCGTAAATCCGCGCAATCGCGGGGTTCGGCTGAGCAGCGAACTCGATGCCGATGGACCCGCGCGCCACGCGGTGCTCCGGTCCGATGAGCTGGTTATAGACCTGCGCCACCGTATTCGAAGGCATGGCGAAGCCGACGCCGGCGTAGGAACTGGTCTCGGTAAGAATGGCGGTATTGATGCCTACAACTTCTCCCGCCATGTTCACCAACGGACCGCCGGAGTTTCCGGGATTGATGGCAGCATCGGTCTGGATGAATGACTGGAACTGACGATTGGGAACAATGTTACGGCCCTTGGCGGAAATGATCCCAGCAGTCACGGTTTCCTGCAGGCCGAAGGGACTTCCGATGGCCAGGACCCAGTCGCCGACCTGCAAGCCGTCCGAGTTCCCCAGCTTGGCTGCGGGCAGAGGCTTTTCCGCATCAATCTTGATGACGGCCAAATCGGTTTCCTGGTCGACGCCAATCACCTTGGCATCGTGACCGGGACTGCCAGCGGGTTCGTCCTGCAACTTCACGCGGATGCGGTCAGCCTTGTCGACGACGTGGCGATTGGTAACGATATAGCCCTTGGAATCGACGATGACACCCGATCCCAGCGAGCGCTGCCGAATCGGCGCGCTGTCTTGGCCTTGCCCACCAAAGAAGCGATCAAAGAAATCCTGGAAGCCGTTGTCATCGTCTCCGCCACCCTGGTCACCCTGATCGGGACGCGCGCGCCGGCGGTGAGGGTTCTTAATGGTGGATTCGGTGTTGATGTTCACCACACTGGGCTCCAGTTGCTTGGAGATCTGGGAAAACTGATTGGAGAGTTGCTGGGGAGCGGGAATCGTCAGAGGCGTGGCGTCCGATCCTTTTTGCCCTTCCTTCCCTTTCACCCCGGACGAGACGATCGTGCCGATGAGGATCCCGACGGTCAGAGTCGCGAGAATCGTGAAAGTGTACGCCCACCCCTTGGCTTTGAGGCGCACCCAAAAAGCGCCTGCGCGCGAATCCATTTCTTTCCTCCTGAAAATACGTGGCTTAATTATTATACCTTTGCGCAGATTCTTCCCCGGGCAGGATGGTATTCAAAATTAAGGACTCGTCCCTTCGTTTAGACGCAGGAAACCCCGTTTGCGTTAACCGGCGCGGTAGTGGATTGCGGTTCGAAACCCGGGCTACGGCCGTCGAGATGGTCGAGCCAAGCTTGCCCGCCGGCTATACCTTCATGGTAACCAGGGCAAGAAACAACCCGGTGTAGGCGGCGATCACCAGCAGCACCAACAGGGCGCCAACGCTGAGGGCATTCAGAATGCCGAAGGGTCGCTCGACCGCGCCCAGGGCCAGCTTCCACAGTCCGAAGCTGCTGACCAGGCCTAAGGCGGGAAGCACCATCCCCGCGATCGCTCTCCCATGGGCAAGCTTGGGCGCCACTAGCAGGAACATTACCGCTGGAAGAAAACCGAGTGCAGGTACGATGGCCAGAGGAGCACCAAGGTAGAACGCTCGTTCCCGCTCTTTCCAGGTCATGGAAACACGATAACGTACCGATCAATAGGTTTTATCAAGGCCGACGCGATGGAGGAGGTCCTTGAAGCGCGGGTCTTCGCGGACAGGGTCGAAGAAGGGATGCACCTTCAGGAATTGCAGGATGTTCGACTTCTCCTGATATGCACCTTCAAACCAAACAAAAGCCTCGTCGTACTCACCCAGCGCCAACGTCGGGTTGATAAGGGCGCCCGCGGGCACGTAGCCTTTTTTATGGCCTCGCTTGAGTTCGTCCACCAGCTTGAGTGCCTCAGCCCGCCGGCCAGCGTGAGCGTACGCCGCCGCCAGTAACTCGACCGATCCGGGATTGCGATGGGTCACAGTGACCATCTTTTCCAGCGCCGGGATCGCTTCCTGAGAACGGCCAGCGCCAATGAGTGCAAACGACAGGAACCACTCTGCCTCTCCATCGTCTGGGTACACAGCCAGCACGCTTTGCAGTTGTTGAATTGATTCGTCAAAACGATGGGCCTGAAAAAGTATCCATGCGTGCGAGATACCCTTCACTCCAAGCGGATCCAGATCGCGGGCCCGCTGCGACCATGCCAGCGCTTCGTCCATGCGTCCCTGGCACATCAGCCAGGTCGCATATCCTTGGTGAGCACCGGGATCGTTCGGTCTCAGGTCTAGTGCGAGCTTGTATTCAGTTTCGGCCTCGGTCCACTCCCATTGTTTCTGGTGGATGTCGGCAAGGAGAACGTGAGCTTCCGCAAGTTCCGGATCCAGTTCGAGGGCCTTCCGGGCCGCGGTGACAATTTTCGGGCGCAATTCGATCGGAGAGCCGCCGATTCCCACGGTGGAGAGATCGTCATACGCGTCCGCTAACCCGACATAGGCGGGTGCAAAGGTCGCATCCTTCCGAATCGCCTCATTAAAGTACGAGATGCTTGTCTGGATTTCATCTCTGGTGTTTGCCTTCTCGAGCTGGCTGACACCTTTCAGATAGCTCTCATAAACCTCGGGAGCTACGTGACGGGACGCGACCAGAGTTGTACGTTCTTTCCCGCTCACCGTAACCTCAACTTTTGCCGCGATGGCTTGCGCGATCTCGCTCTCCAGTGCCAGCACATCCTTAAGTTCGCGATCGTAGGTTTCCGACCAGAAATGCTCGTCGGTCGAGGCGCGAATCAGCTGAGCGTGGACACGAATGCGGTTGCCTTCGCGAATGACCGAGCCTTCGACAAAGGCGTCCGCATGCAAGGTTTCCGCGATCTCGGGGATCGAAAGTTTAGTGTCCTTGTAGTGCATTGCCGAAGTGCGAGAGATCACGCGAAGTCCACGAATCGCGGAGAGGCGCCCAATCAGCTCTTCCGTCATGCCATCCGCCAGGTATTCCTGGGTCGCATCCCCGGAAAGGTTCTCCAGAGGCAGCACTGCAATCGAGGTGATCTGTGGGCGAGGCGCAGGTCGCTGGCGGTTGTGGATGATGATGTAGGCAACGCCCGCGAGCAGCACCGCGATGGCTGAGCACAGGACCAGCCAATGCCGCGCACGTGGCGGCTGGCGAAGTCCTGCGAGCCCCTCTGTCACCAGCGCCGTTTGCGACTCGCGTTCTTCTTCCTCTAACTGCTGCCTCCGGGTCTGCAGCCAAGCGTCGAGCTCGGAGCTGAACGCGTAAACCGAGCCGCGCTTGTCGTGGAGATGACGATGGACCGGCATTCCTTCGCGCTTTTCCCAGCGCTGCACAGTCGTGACATCCCGTTTTACGTAGGTCGCGATTTCCTTCCAGGAATCCAGACGAGTCTCAGGCGAGCCTTCGGATGGCGGTACTCGGGTGGATGGGTCGCCCATCGCGCTCTCCTGCAAGAATCAGCAGCGGCCATGAGGCCCGTCGACCACGATTGTATCGTGGAGGCCAACCAGGGCAAATCACCCTACGAGACGGCTAGGGCAGAGTTCAATATTCCTTATCGAGCCCGACGCGATGAACCAGATCGGCAAGCCGCGGGTCGCTGCGTATGGGATCGAGGAACGGAGACACTTTCAGAAATTGGAGAGTAAATGACTGCTCCCGATAGGCCAGCTCAAGCCAGGCAAAAGCCTGGTCAGTGTCACCCAGTCCTAGATACGAGTCCACAAAGGCCGCAGCAGGGACGTAGCCCGCCCGCCGCCGCCCCTTCAGTTCCCGCAGTAGCCGCAGCGCATCATTGCGTCGCCCGGCGTGAGCAAATGCCCTGATCAACAGGCCGCAGGCCGCAGGGCTACCGTGTGTAACCGAAATCACGGTCTCAAGTGGCGCGATTGCTTCCTCGGGTTGACCCTTAGCCATCAGCGCGATACCGAGGACTTCGAGCACACGTGTGTCGTTTGGATCCACCGCCAGTGCGCTGCGATACTCGCGTATCGCTTCGTCGTAGCGCCGGCCATAAAATAAGATCCAGCCGATTTCACCGCCCGAAACCGCGAGCGGATCGTACTCACGAGCACGTTGAGCCCACGTCAGCGATTCCTCGATACGCCCCTGAGAAAGCAGCCAACCAGCATAGCCCATCTGTGCCGCCGTGGTGCCCGGCGTCAATTCGAGCGCACGCTTGTATTCAGTTTCAGCCTCGGCCCAATCAAACTCGATCTGATATAACCCAGCAAGCGTGATGTGTGCTTCAGCAAGCTCCGGATCTAATTCCAAAGCTTTTCGGGCTGCACTCATTGCTTTCGCGCGTGCATCTTCGGGCGGAGCACCGATGAAAACCGAGCTGAGCTCCAGGTATGCGTTGGCCAGGCCCACGTAAGCGGGAGCAAACGTCGGGTCCCTGTTGATGGTGTCTTCAAGATAAACAATACTCTTTTCGATCTCGGTCCGACTGTTGCCTTTGCCAAACGCGAACTTGCCTTTGAGATAGCTCTCATACACATCCGGTGAGACCTGACGCGCGGCGGCGACGAGTCGACCACGTTCTTCTCCCGTGACCGTCACCTCGACCTTCCGCGCAATGGCTTGCGCCACTTCACTCTCCAGAGCAAGGGCATCCTGCAGGTCGCGGTCGTAAGTCTCCGACCAGAAGTGGTCGTCGCTGGCCGCACGAATCAACTGGGCGTGGACACGCACCCGCCTGCCTTCCCGTATCACCGAGCCCTCGACGAGGGCGTCGACATGCAATGTTTTCGCAATCTCGGGCGCGGAGAGGTGCGGGTCCTTAAAATGCATCGTCGAGGTGCGGGAGATCACGCGAAGTCCACGAATCGCGGAGAGGCGCCCAATCAACTCTTCCGTCATGCCATCCGCCAGGTATTCCTGGGTCGGATCCCCGGAAAGGTTCTTTAGAGGCAGCACTGCAATCGAAGCTATCTTGGGTGAGGCCGCTTCCCGTGCACGATTCCGCATGGCGATGTAGGCGACGCCAAAAAGGGCAAGCAAGACCACGGCCGCCAGGACAAACCAGTTTTGCACTGGGGAGGCCGGTTTTGGTTTGCCGTCAACTTCCTCATGAACCAGGGGGGCTTCTGCATTCTGCTCGTCCTCTTCCTCGTCCAGACGCGATCTGCGATTCTGCCGCCAGGCGTCGAGTTCCGAACCTAGTGCGTAAACCGACCCCCGCTTGTCGTGGAGATGCCGGTGGACGGGCATCCCCTCCCGCTTTTCCCAGCGCTGAACCGTGGTCACGTCGCGGTTGAGGTAGGCGGCAATCTCCTTCCAGGAGTCCAGCTGGTCTGGAGCCTGTGCGGGCGGTACGGTAGGAGACGGTTCGCCCATCGCACTCTCCTGGATTGGTCCGCTGCTGACGGACCGAGGGGAAGGGCTTGATTGTAGCCCGGTCTGACAACCACGGCAATACGCGGTATTTGATAGCTCGGGCTGCAGTTCCGCACATTGCCGTTTGACGGTACCTCCAAAGTGCTGGATTGTGTTCGCGCGTCGTCTTCCCCGGCGCCAATCAAAAAAAGGGAGTTCCCATATGCGAAGAGATCTGACGTGGGTGGTATTGTGTGCCGTGATTGTGGTCTTGGCGCTTGGTCCGGGAAAGGCGTGGGCGACTCCGCCCTCGGGGTTCACGAGCACATCGGTCGCAACGGGCCAATTCGATGAATTTGATGTCTTTAACGTGGTCAAAGTGCCAGTCCAAAGCCCGCCGCCGCAGCACACTCTCTGGAAGTCCCGGCAGAGAACGAAGGGACTCTCAGATGGTGCTGTCTTCAGCAACGTTTGGGCTCCTGGGGGCACGACGGGTTGGCACACCCATCCGGGTCACACGCTGATCTTCGTCACGGCAGGGGCGGTGACGCAGTACCAGGCGGACGATCCGAGCTGCACGCCTCATGTGTACACGGCAGGGATGTCGTTTGTCGATCATGGCGGCAGCGCCATCCACATTGTGCGCAACGAAGGCACGGTCGAGGCAGACGCTATCGCGATCCGGCTTGTTCCTGCCGGTCAACCGGGTCGAATTGACTCTGTTGACCCGGGAAATTGTCGTTTCTGAAAGCCAAACACCCTGCTACTCGGCGAGACGAGGACGCGGTCGAGCCGCCGCGCCCGAGTCTCGCAAGCAGGCGGACTTCAGTGTGGCGAGCGCCGATCCTACTCTGTGAATGTGCTACTTGGATTCGTAGACGGTCTTGCCGCCGACGACGGTGCGCAGAACTTGCGTCTCGAGAATCTTCGGCGCCGATACCGACGTAACGTCGCGATCAAGGACCACAAAGTCAGCGAGCATGCCCGGTACGAGCTTGCCTTTCTGTTTCTCTGCGAACTCAGCGAATGCCGACCCCGTTGTGTAGGCGGCAATGGCCTGTTCGATCGTAAGTTTCTGCTCAGGGTAATAGCTCTTCTTTCCGTTCTCGCTCTGGCGTGTCACGGCGGCATAGAGACCGCGAAAAGGCGTGACCGGCTCGACCGGGTAGTCGGTCCCGAAGGCCAGGACGACACCGCGTCTGAGAAACTCGGCCCAGGCATAGGAATGCGCTGCGCGCTTCGCTCCCAGCCGTGCCTCGGCCCAGTTCATATCCGTGAGCAAATGACTGGGCTGCATTGATGCGATCACTTTCAATTCCTTGAAACGCATGATCTGCAGTGGAGTCGTCACCTGAGCGTGTTCGATGCGCAGGCGATAGTCATTCCCGCCGTCGGCTGCTTTGACCTTGCCGTCGCGTGCCGCCTTTTCTGCGTCGGCGAAGGCATCGAGCGCCATCTGGACACCCTTGTCGCCAATCGCGTGAAACCCGATCTGGTATCCGGCAAGCACGCGCTCTTCCGTCATTGCGTTCAGCTTGTCGGGGTTGTATTGGGGCAGGCCCGAGTTCTTCGGATCATCGCTATAGGGCTCCGACAAGGCCGCAGTCTTGGAACCCAGCGAGCCGTCCATGAAGCCCTTCAGCATGCCGGTGTGCAGCATGTTGTCGGAAACGGGATGCGAGTTGCGTTTCTGATTAAGATTTTCTACCGAGTCGTCAAAAGGCAGCCACTCCGAGATGCGGGCTGTCAGCTTCCCTTCTTTCTCGAGTTCCTCGTAAATCTGAAAGTCTTCCCAGGAGGAATTGTCCTGCGCGGAGGTGACACCATGGCTGGCGAGGTCAGCGAGAGCCGACTCGATCGCGGCCCTGCGCTGATCGTGATTCAGGGGTGGGATCACGGCCGTGATGGCGTCGCGCGCGGTCTCGCGCAAAACGCCGGTCGGGGTTCCGGCTTCGTCACGGTCAATCTTGCCGCCCTCAGGGTCGCGACTCGCCACGGTGATACTGGCCAGTTGGAGTGCGCGGGTATTGGCAACAGCGATGTGGCCGTCGACGCGGACCAGGTAGATCGGATGTCCGCTGGCAACTTCGTCCAAGTCCCATCGCGTCGGCAGCACTTTCGCCGGCCAAGTCGTCTCGTCCCAGCCGGCGCCTACGACCCATTCTCCGGGGGCGGCCTTCTCCACTTTGGCGCGGAGACGTTCCCGGAATTCATCCAGCGTTTTGCAGCCGACCAGGTTGACACTGAGCTTCTCGCGCCCAGCGTTGGCCAGATGCAGATGAGCATCGTTGAAGCCGGGCATAACGAAATGCCCGTCGAGATCAATGATCTTCGTATCCGGGCCCTTGGCCTTGAGGATCTCGTCGCGCGTCCCGACGGCGAGGATGCGATCAGCTTTGACGGCAATGGCTTCGGCACGTTTGCCGGCACCCATCGCAGTCGGATCGGCCGCACCCGTGTACACATTTCCGTGAACAAAGATGACGTCGGCCTTCGGTTTCGGAGACGCCTCCTGCGCGGGTGTGCTCACCGTCATCGTCAGGAACATTGCCATGAACAGGATCGGTACGGTTCGCATTATTCTCCAATTCCGGCCAGTGCCAGCATTGTAAGCAGAATGCGGTTCAGGCCAAGCTCTCGTCCGTTACAGTCGAACCATTCTTGCAACGTGTGGGCGCCGCCGCCAGAACCCCCTCCGCCGATGGCAATGGCCTCGCGGCCGAGCGAGAGGGGCACATTGGCGTCGGTAGAAGCACGCTGCACCTGGGCGGTGTTGCTAAGGTGAGCGTCCACGGCTCGAATCACTTTCAGAATGCGCGCGTCGGAGGCCAACTCGCCCGCCGGACGATTCCCGATCTCCACGATCTCGCATTGCACCGGATGGATCTTGCGGGCGACATTCGCGGTTGCAGTTCCATTCTCCGAGGTAGCGGCGCGGTCGAGAGCGGTCCTCAGTAAACGTTCGAGACGATCGATCTCGGCCATCGAAGTGGAACGGAGGTCGACGCGCATACTGGCCGATTCCGGAATCGAATTGACGGACGTCCCGCCCCGGATCACGCCGACATTGAAGGTTGTCTTGGGCGAGGCCGGCACCGACGTTTGACTGAACTCTTCAATGGCACGTGAGAGGACAATGATTGGATTGGGCATGCCGAAGTCGCTCCAGGAGTGGCCACCGGGCCCGCGCACGATCACTTCGAATCGCCGGCTGCCGAGGGCCTCTGCCACAATTGTCTCCGCACCCGCACCATCCACGACGATGCTGTAGGCGATGCCGGCCATCCAGCGGGGCGTCGCGAAGATGTGACGCATTCCGCGCAGATCGCCTTCACCCTCCTCGCCGACGTTGCCGATGAACAAGAACGGGAGTGCATGCCCGATTCGTGCCGCTTGCAACGCGCTGGCAACGGCCAGCATGGCCACGATGCCAGCACCGTTGTCGGACACGCCTGGACCATAGAGCTTGCTACCCTGCTGCCTGATATTGAGCGGCGTAGTTACGGGGAACACGGTATCGATGTGCGCGCTGAGAGCGACGTAGCGACTCCCGTACGCGGGACGTACTGCCAGGACGTTTCCTGCTTCGTCGGTATGCACTTCGCTCAGCCCGATCTCGCGAAGGCGTTCCGCCAGCCATGCTGCGCGGGCGGCCTCACCAAAGGGAGGCGAGGCAATGCGCGCCACTTCCTGCTGCCACGAGGCCAGAGTTGCTTCTTCGGAACGAAACCATTCGAATGCGGCGCGAACCTCGGCCCGTGCCGCCAGGCGGGCGACTTCCTGTTGCACGGACGGATACAAATCAGAAACTGCCCCTTGTGCTGTCAAACTCTCCCCTTGGCGCTTATCTTACAACGATAACGATTCTGTTAAACTGGCGGCGTCCTAATTCGTCCACCCCGCATCTGATCACCTGCCCCGTGGAGGAATCGCCATGAAAACTGCTCTGAAGATTCTCGGCATCGTGGTGCTGGTGCTGATCGTGGTCGCGATCGCCCTTCCCTTTCTGGTCAACGTCAACAGTTTTCGCCCGCAGATTGAATCGCGCCTGAGTGCTGCGCTGGGGCGGCAGGTCAAGGTGGGCAATCTCAGCTTGAGCTTGCTCTCCGGGGGCGTCCGCGCCGACGACCTTTCGATCTCCGACGATCCGAAGTTCAGCAACGCACCTTTCATCAAGGCGAAGTCTCTCAAGGTCGGCGTCGAAATGATTCCGCTGATCTTCAGCAAGCAACTCAATGTGACCGAGATCGTCATTGACCAGCCTGAGATCGTGCTGCTTCGCAACCAGGCGGGTGTGTGGAACTTTTCCTCGCTGGGTAATCAGACAGAGAAGAGCAAGCCGGCGGAGAAGTCGTCTACGCCCTCGAATCTGACCGTGGGCAAGCTCGAGCTCAGGGATGGGAAGGTCTCCTTCGGCGCGATACCCTCCAGGCGCAAGCCCATCCTGTATGACAAAGTCAACGTCACAGTGACGGACTTCGCCCCGGCGAACTCCTTTCCGGTTACGGCGTCCGTGCGTTTGCCCGGCGGGGGCAGCGTGAAACTCGACGGCAAGATGGGACCGATCAATTCGGGCGACGTTTCGCTGTCGCCGCTGCAGGCAAAAGTGCATATCGAAAAACTCGATCTCGCGCAATCCGCCCTGGTCGATCCGGCACTGGGGATCAGCGGCTCGGCGGACTTTGAGGGTTCCGTCGACTCCGACGGCCACACTGCCAAGACCAGCGGCACGCTCAAAGCAACCAGTCTCAAGCTCGTGCCTAAGGGCGCTCCTTCGGGCCGGCCCATCCAGCTGCAGTACACGCTGGAGCATAATCTTGCCACCCAATCCGGCCGGCTCTCGCAGGGCGATGTCGCCATGGGCAAAGCCCAAGCGAAATTGACGGGCAGCTACGAAACCCACGGCGAGACGACTTCGGTTCGCACCAAGCTGGTGGGGACCAACATGCCCGTGGACGAACTGGAAGCGGTGCTTCCCGCCGTCGGCGTGGTCCTGCCCTCGGGTTCGCAACTCAAGGGCGGGACACTGTCGCTTGACCTCGATTCCAACGGTCCACTGGACAAACTGGTCACCACGGGAACCGTAAGATTGAGCAACTCGCAGCTCGCCGGCTTCAATCTCGGCTCGAAGATGGCGGCCATCTCCGCTCTCTCCGGCAAACAGACGGGGAACGACACGACGATCCAGAACCTGAGTTCGGACGTGCGCGTCGCGCCGGAAGGCACGCGGCTCGACAAGATGAGTCTGGTGATTCCCGCGCTTGGTAATGTTGCGGGCGGGGGTACGATCAGTCCCGGTGGAGCGCTCAATTTCAAAATGGCTGCCAGTCTCACGGGAGGGGCAGTCACCGGCCTGACCCAATTGGCGGGCCTTGGCAGCAAAGGCGCGAGCGACATTCCCTTCATGATTCAAGGCACCACCTCCAACCCGACGTTCATACCCGACATGAAAGGAATCGCTGGCAGCCAATTGAAAGGCCTGCTGGGGAATCCGACCGGAGACCAAAGCAATAATCCACTGGGCGGACTGACCGGGTTGTTCGGAAAGAAAAAGAAGACACCGCCGCACTGAGAGAGCCTTCGGCTGACCGATGACGGCCCACAGGACGGGTCACTCCGATCGTGCGGATAGGAGTCGGGCGTGGGCTGTCATCGCTCAGCTATGCCCTCCCTTTCCGGGCGGCTGCCGCTGCTCCCACAAAATTCAGCGTTGGATTCGTGAAGTTCGGCAAGTTCGGGAAGATCGACGGGAGATCGGCCGGCGGCACTCCGAACCATTGGGCGAGCGTTGCGCCGTACTGGTCGAGTGATGTGGTCGGAATCCAGCGTCCTTCGTCGGTGGCATCGTCGGGACCGCTGAGCACCTGCGTGGGGAATGTACCGTAGAAATCACCGCCTGCCACGGCTCCGCCCATGATCAGGTGATGGCTGCCCCAGGCGTGGTCGGTACCGGCGGAACTGTCGGGCTCGAAGGTGCGGCCGAAGTCCGACATGGTGAACGTGGTTACCTGCGGCGCCACGTTGATTTCAACCGTCGCCCGATAGAAGGCGTTCAGCGACTGGCTCAGATCCTGGTAGAGGCTGTCTTGCTGCGGCAGTTGCCCTTCGTGGGTATCGAAACCATCGATGGAGACGAAGAAGATCTGTCGTGGCAATCCGAGGATGGATCTCACCTGAATGATGCGCGCCACCTGTTTGAGTTGGCTGCCAAGATTCGTATTTGGAAACGGAGTCGCCAGAGTGCCGCCTTGCGCCAAGGCTGACGCCAGTGTCTGGCTGTCCTGCATGGCGTTGCCCATGGTCGAACTGGCCGACTGGATCAGGGTCAAGCCGGTATCGAAAGTTAACAGATTCTGGAGGGCGGAGAGGCGGGCATTATCCTCACTTGAGCCATTGAAGCCGGATAGCAGACGCGTGGGGTCGCCGCTGGACTCGATCGGGCGCACCACCAGGCCCTCGGCAAAAACATTGCTCCCGGCAAGGGAGACCACGACTGGAAAGCTCCCGCCATAGATCGATTGGATCTTGTCGGCCAGTCTCCCGCCCCATCCCACCTCGGCGAACTTGTTGAGAGTGGCAGTCTGCATTTGCTGCTGCTGGTCGGCATGAGAGTAGAGGTTCTCCGGCACCTGGGCCTGCCCGTGCATGTACTGATCCCTCGTGGTAGGACGAATCAGAGTGCCAACATTCGCCAGCAGAGCCATCTGGCCCTGATTGAAGAGCGAACGAATTTCGGCCAGCTTGGGATGAAATCCAAACGGCAGCCCGACCGAAGGAGGCGTGACCGGCAGCAGGCTTCCTTGCGCCAGGGCCAGCCCGGCACGGATTCTCGCGTAGTTGGCATAGTCGGAAGCATTGAGCGGCACGATGAGATTGTTGGCATCGTTGCCGCCGAACAGGAACACGCACACCAGAGCCTTGTAGTCCGAGGCGCCTTGTGCCAGTGCATTGACCAGTCCGAGGCGAGTGAAGCTGGCGGTGGCCACGCCGGCGGCTGCGGTGCAGCAGCAGGTCTTGAGAAAATCGCGTCGTTTCATTTGGGGCATATCGGTTCTCCGTGCTGCCAATGAATCCGTGATCGAATCAATCCTGGTCGAATCAATGTTGCACCTGGAACTGGGATGAACTGCCCACCAGGTACAGGGCCGCCTTGGCGCGGCGCTTGTTGTCGGTGATCGAAGAGAGTGCGCTCACGAGCGTACTGCGCATCCCGTCGGACATCGCACTGTGCAGCATTACCTCCGAGACCATGTCCAGCAGTTTGTTCACGTCCGGCGCCGCGGTGACGTACGCGGAGATGTCCGTCTTCGTATTCGTCCCGATGCTGCCGTAGACAATGTCGTTCACGAAGTTGACGCGTGAGATTGCGGTGCTGGTGTTGAGAATCTTGAATTCCGGACCAAGCAACTGGGTACCGGGAATCACGTTGTTCGGCGGATAGAAATTGAAGACGGTCGGCGAGTTGAAGGGTTCCTGCCGCATGTCGCTGGCGTAGTACATGAGGTTGTCGCCGTCGGTGGTGGAGTTCAGGGCGCGCAGCAGTCCGATCATGTGCAGCAGTGGCGGCTTAAGATGGCCGTCGCTCGACTGCAGTTGCGAAAGGTCGTCGGCGCGGCGCGCCTCGGGATCCAGCAGGATCGCCCCGATCACCGCCTTCAGGTCTCCGCGTACACCATTACCGTTATCGTTGAATACCTGGGTAACACGGGAGACATAGTCGGGGCTGGGATTACTCGTGACCAGCTTCTGAATCAGTTGTTTCGAAATGAAGGGTCCAACGTTGGGATGGCTGAAGATGTTTTGTATCGCTGCGTCGAGATCTGCCTGAACCGCACCGCCCGCCGCGAGCGTGACTCCATTCAGCAGCAGCTTCGAGCCCTTGTCGTGATGGTTATCGAACGGAAGCATAGGCCCGCTGTAGTACTGACCGGACCAGAACTTCGCGCTCTGTCCCGGCTTCGGCGGATAGGACCAACCCGTGAACACGTGGGCGAAGCCTTCGATTGTGTCCTGGGTATAGGTTGGAATCGGATTGCCGTTGCCATCGAGTTGCGACGTGCCATCGGGGTTTAATTGCTCGAGGCCGATGGAGAACAACTGCATCACTTCGCGCGCGTAGTTCTCGTTGGGGGCGCAACTGCTGCAGCCGTCGTTGTTGGCCATATCGAGGTAGTTACCCATGGTCGGGCTGAGCGTCGCGTCTTTCAGCAGAGTGGAGAAGTTGCCGAAGGCGTCGTTCTGCATCATGTTCATCCACAGCGAGAAAGCGGTGGGATCGCCGATCTTGCGTGCAGAAACGACCATGATTTCGTTCAATGCGAACGCGACTCGCTGCCGCAACTGATCCTGACCCTGGGCCGCCTTCACGAAAAATTGCTTCTGGACGAAACGCAGATCGTCGTTCGTCCCCGGTGTCGCGTAGCTGGAAACTGGCAGGCTGAACTGCTGGTTGAGGAAACCCTGGAGTCCCACCTGTTGTACCTGGGCGAGCGTCTGCGGAGTCGGACCCCAGCTGGATTGCTCGAGGAAGCGCGCGGCGACGGCGGCACTCACCAGCGGAGTTCCAGGCGCCACCTGCACGGTCAGACCGTTTGAAGTCTGCGATCCCGGATCCGGGTTCTGCACATCCACCTGGACAGATCCGATCTGTTGGTCCGTTGCCGTTCCACTGGCAGTGAGTTGCGTGGAACTATTGAAGGTTGTGGTCAGGAACTGGCCACCGAAAACTACGACCGCACCGCTGACGAACTTCGATCCGGTAGCTGTGAGGGTGAAGGTTCCGACATTGACCGTCTGCGACGACAACGAATTCAGCACGGGAGTCGGGCTGAGCAGTACAGGGGAGGAGGTTGCGGCGGCGTGGCTATTCGCTGCGCTGACAGCCATCACGTTGATCGTTCTCGGGGTGGGCATGTCGACGGGAGCCGTGTACAGGCCGTTCGCATCCACCGTTCCAAGGACCGGGTGGCCGCCGGCGATGCCGTTTACAAACCACTTCACTGCCGTGTTATTTGTCCCCGTTACCGTGGCAGTGAACTGCTGCTTTGCGCCCAGGTGCAACTGTGGATTCATCGGTGCGATCTTCACTTGCACACCGGCAGCGTTTACCGTCAGCGAATAGGCTGGCGACGAGGCGGCAGCGCCTGGATCGGGATTCTTGACTGCGAGCTGCACTTTGCCCACGTCGGAGTTTGCGGCGGTGCCGGTTGCGGTAAGTTTCGTTGCCGACACCAGGGTGGTCGTCAGGGCGGTCTGATTCCAGAAAACCTGAGCACCCTTGACGAACTTCGAGCCGTTGACGGTCAGCGTGAACGAACCCACAGTCACCGGATCGGGCTGAACCGTCTGCACGATCGGGATCGGGTTCTCGAGGGCAACGGAAGCTTCGCCGGTGAGCGACTTGTCCGCCGTACTGGCGGCTGTCAACTGCACGGACGCATTGTCGGGGAGGATCGCTGGAGCCGTGTAGAGGCCGCCGTCGCTGATTGTGCCGACGGTGCTGTTGCCACCGGCGGTTCCGTTAACCGACCACACCACCTGTTGTGAACCGGCACTGGCTGCAACCTGCGCGGTGAACTGCTCCGTGTCTCCGGCCCTGACACTGGCATGATCGGGCGAGACGACGACTCCGTTGCTGCCGTTCGGGTGACTGCCCTGGAACATGCCGCAACCCGTGAGCAACGAGACGGTCAAGCCCAGGAACAGAGACAGACTGAGAGAGATTCGCTTGTACGCGATTGTGCTGACCATCTGCCACCCCAAGCGGTCACCGGCTGTGACCGGAATTGTGGGCCAGCATATTTGGGGAAGTGTTTTGGCGATACGTCCCGGAGGTGTATTGGCAAAAGCAGCGCATGGACAGGCGCAATGCCGCGAGATGGCCTGGGGCAGAATGCCCACACAGGCAGCATGCTCGTCGGATTCCGGCCAGTCTCAAAATGTGGTATCCGGTCAGTCAAACTGAGGAGATTGGCAGTGATGACGGTGGGTCCGCCGATTGTAACAAGCAGAGCACGCTGGACTGAGTTTCCGACCGGTGCACCGGTCTGTGACTTTGGTCACTTGCGTAACCCCGAGGGTGGGCCGCATCTTAGAGGGGAAGCTGGCGCCTTCCTCCTGTCGCTCAAATCGAGTGAGGTAACGCTGTCTGCATGAAAGATGCCACGAAAGAATCGCCGATCAAGGGGTCCGACTGGACGCGCCTCCTGACCGATCCGGACCTGGTCAGCCACCTGGGAAAACTGCTCCAGACTTATCGCGAGTGTGCTCCGGACAAACGCGAGCAGGCCTTGCTCACGGCGATGCGCGAGATCAAGGATTCGGCCGTTAAGGCCAGAGCGGCAGCGGCCAGCGCGAGCGGCACGCCGGTGTCCGAACCGGCGAAACCCGCCGTGTTCGCCCAGCCGCAGCCGATTGAGGAAACGCCACCGTTTGCGCCTGATCTTTTTACTCCGCAGGCCGGGCAGGACCGGCGCCGCTTCGCACGTATCAAGTGCTTCGTCGCGGTCGAACTGCATATCGAAGGAAACGAAAGTCCGATCTGGGGCAACCTCTCGAACGTAGGACGTGGCGGCGCATTCGTCGAAACGGCTACGCCCATTCCACCTGGCAAGGATGTCGGCATCGGTTTATGGGTGGCGAGCGGCAAGATCTGGGTCAAAGGCGTCGTGCTTAGCGGTGTGGTGACGCGCAGCGCGCCATCGTTCGGAGTGCGGGTAAAATTCTCGGAGGCGGAACTTTCGGAGAAAGAGCACCTTCGGGAATTCCTGAAGTTTATCGAGAGCACCACGCGCAAAGGCAGCAGCGGCAACGCCTACATGGCGCAATTGAAGCGGTAGCTCTTCCTTCCGGCCGGTTTCGCCAGCAACTTTTCCCGTCAGCCGGGTTCACTTTTCATGAGGACTGGAATGTCTCAGTGCAGGCACATTCTGGCGATCGCATCGGCGCTGCTGCTGACGGCGGTCTTCGCGACGCAAGTTGCGATCGGGAAGAAGAAGGACAGATCATCTGCGCAGATGAACGAGGAGAAGCGCGCGGTCCATGCGCTGAACCGGCTGACCTTCGGTCCGCGGCCCGGCGAGGCCGAGCGCGTGGCGAAGATCGGCGTGGACCGCTGGATCGAGCAGCAACTGCATCCCGAGAAGATTGACGATTCGGCAATCGATGCGCGGCTGGCTCCGTTCCGGACCCTGCGTATGGACACACGACAACTGGTCGAGAACTTCCCGCCGAACCAGGTGATCCGCCAGGTTGCGAACGGAAAAGCGGAAGTGCCCAGCGATCCCACCAAGCGCGCTATCTACGAAGCACAGTTGCAGCGGTACGAGGATCGCAAGCAAGCCAAGGAAAATGCGGACAAGAGTCCGGCATGGGACGATTCGACAAAGATGACCTCTTCCGACGAGACGATGGCCGATGGGACGATGAGTTCGAGCCAGAGTGCTGATCGTCGCGCGGCGAACCAGAAGTTTCGCGAGCTTCTTGAACTCGCTCCCGATCAGAGACTGCAGAGCATATTGAAGATGCAGCCGGAAGAGCAGCACGAGTTTGTGATCGCTCTGAAGGGGCCGCGCGCGGACCGGCTGATGGAAGGCATGAATGCGCAACAGAAAGAAACGCTGATGTCGCTGCGCAATCCGGAACGCGTGGTCATTGGCGAACTGATGCAGGCCAAGCTGCTGCGTGCCATCTACAGCGAGCGCCAACTCGATGAAGTAATGACCGACTTCTGGTTCAATCACTTCAATGTGTTCATCAACAAGGGTTCGGATCGTTTCCTGCTAACGAGTTATGAGCGCGACGTCATTCGTCCGCACGCGTTGGGGAAGTTTGAAGACCTGCTGGTGGCCACCGCGAAGAGTCCGGCGATGCTGTTCTACCTCGACAACTGGATGAGCGTGGGGCCGAACTCGGAGGTTGGGCTGGGGATTGCGCCGCGGTCGCGGAAGCGTGGGCGTTACCAGCCGGTGCAGGGACGTCCGGCCAAGGCCAAAGGTAAAGCACCGAGCGGACTGAATGAAAATTATGGCCGCGAGTTGATGGAGCTGCACACGCTGAGCGTGAACGGCGGGTATTCGCAGAAAGATGTGACCGAAGTCGCGAAGGTCTTCACCGGATGGACGATCGAGCAGCCGAGAAAGGGCGGCGAGTTCCGTTACGAGCCGCGCATGCACGAGCCGGGCGACAAAATCGTGCTCGGACACAAGATCAAAGAGGACGGCGAGAAGGAAGGGCTGGAAGTGCTGCACGTGCTGGCGACGAATCCGAAGACGGCGCGCTTCATTTCGCAGAAGCTCGCCATGCGGTTCGTGTCGGACGACCCTCCGCCGGCGCTCGTCGACCGCATGGCGCAGACGTTCCTGAAAAAGCATGGAGACATTCGAGAAGTGCTGCGCACGATGTTGCAGTCTCCGGAATTCTGGGCACCGGAAGCGTATCGGGCGAAGGTGAAGACGCCCCTGGAATTCATTGTGTCGGCGGTGCGCGCCAGCGGAGCGCAGGTAGACGATGCGCGCCCGCTGATTGGTGTGCTGAACAACATGGGCATGATGCCGTATGGCATGCAACCGCCGACCGGCTATTCGATGAAGGCGAGCGCGTGGGTAAATTCATCGGCGCTGCTGAGCCGGATGAATTTCGCGCTTGGGCTGGCGGCGGGCAAGATACGAGGGGTTGCGGTCGATGCGGCACAACTGGCCGTGGGCGCCCCGGATGCGCCGTCGGCGTTGGCTGCGCTGGAGACTTCCCTGCTCGGCGGAGATGTCTCGCAGCAGACGCATGAGACGATTGCGAAGCAACTGGACGATCCGCAGATTGCGCAGCGAAAGCTGGATGACGCGCCGCGTCCGCCGAATGTGGCGGCGATTGCGGGATTGATTTTGGGGTCGCCGGAGTTTCAGAGGAGGTAGCTGTTCGCTGTTCGTCGTTCGCTGTTCACTCCGGCTATGCGAATCGCGAACGACGATCGGCGGACAGCGGGTTCTTATGTCCATCACTCGTCGCATCTTCCTTCGCAACAGCGCCTTCGCCGCGGTCGGGACCGCGGCACTGCCGAGCTTTCTGACGCGCGCTGCACTGGGCGCGGCGGATCCTGGGTCGCGACCGAAGCGGCTGGTTGTCATCTTCCAGCGCGGGGCGGCGGACGGGCTCAACATTGTGGTGCCCCACGGCGAGGCGGCGTATTACGCGATGCGGCCGTCGATCAATATTCCGAAGAAATCCGTGATCGACCTGGATGGGTTCTTCGGACTGCATCCTTCGATGTCGGCGTTTCAGCCGCTGTGGCAGCAGAAACATCTGGCGATTGTGCACGCGGCGGGTTCGCCCGATCCGACGCGCTCGCATTTCGACGCGCAGGATTACATGGAGTCGGGCACGCCGGGTTTGAAAGCGACCGAAGACGGCTGGCTGAATCGGGCTCTGCATGAAATGCCGGGAGATTCTTCCGCGAAAGAAAAGTCGGCGTTTCGGGCGATTGCGCTGGGGCCTTCCCTGCCCCGGATTCTTTCGGGCACGGAGCCCGCTGTCGCGGTGAACAATGTTGATGCGTTTGGCGTTGGTGGCCGGAATCCGAAAGCGGCGCCGATCGCGAATACATTCGAGGCGATGTACGCGAACTCGGTTGACAGCGTCATGCACGGAACCGGACAGGAAACGTTCGACGCGGTGAAGGCGCTGAAGGCGGCCGATCCGTCGAAGTACAGGCCCGCCGCAGGAGCGAACTATCCGCGCGGACGATTCGGCGAGAGTTTGAAACAGCTGGCGCAGCTGATCAAAGCAAATCTGGGCGTGCAGGTGGCCTTCGCCGATATTGGCGGCTGGGATCATCATGTCAATGAAGGTTCGACGCAGGGACAAATCGCGAACATTCTTGGCGAGTTCTCAGGATCGCTGGCGGCGTTCTGGACTGACCTCGGCGATCTAGCGGAAGATACGGTGATCGTAACGATGTCGGAGTTCGGCCGCACCGCACGCGAAAACGGCAACCGCGGCACCGATCACGGCCATGCGAATGTAATGTTCGTCCTCGGCGGACCGGTGAAGGGCGGCAAGGTGTATGGACGCTGGCCAGGCTTGGATCAGTCGGAGTTGTATGAGGGGCGGGATCTGGCAGTGACGACGGACTTCAGGACGGTGCTGGGAGAAGTAGTCGCGGGATATCTCGGCAATAAGGATTTGAAGACGGTGTTTCCGGGATTCGAGGTACATTCAGATCGGTTCGTGAATCTATTAGGGTAGATTCTCTGTTAGGGCATGAATTAGTCGGTCCCGAACGTCCAGCTTCGGAAGGCGGCGGTGTAACTCTAGACCTCCCCTGTTATGCGCCTCATCTCGACGATCAGTCGTTCTCTGAATGCATCTGACAAAGCGATCACCCACTGAACGAATGTGCGGTCGGCGAATAAAGACTGTTGTTTTGCTGGTAGCAAATCCTTTTGAAAATGAAACAGCCCGTTTCTGAAGTCGAGAAGTTCCTTTCGCTTTCCGGGCGACTTGATCATCTCGTCGATTCCCGCATCCACGAGGCCGGTCTGTTTCCAGCCATCAATGACTACGTAAAGCATCCCATACCAGTAAGACATCATGATTCCCGCTTTGCTAAAAAGGAACTCCATTCCCAACTGGTCATCTGCGACCCGTGCTTCGTCCGGATGCCCCTTTGGATCTTTCAGATGTTTGTTGAACTCGCTGCGTGCGAGGCTCATAGCCATGTAGTACTTGTACAGAACTGGAATTAAGTCATCTGCTGATGTGCGTTTTGGCATTCGTCCTCGTCGTCGCTCAGATATCCACCATTATCTCTCCGCCCTCAACCTTCACCGGATACACCGCAATCTTCGCGCCGGGCGGGCCGGCCTGGCCGGTCTTGGGGTCCCAGGCCCAGCCGTGCCATGGGCAGATGACCTTGCCGCCTTCGATGACGCCTTCGCCGAGCGGGCCGCCCATGTGGAGGCAGACGTTGTCCATGGCGTGGATTTCGCCGTTCACGTTGGCGACGCAGATGGTCTTATCGCCGCAAGGGAATTCTTTGGCCTCATTGACGGCGGGGAGGTCGGATTGGGGACAGAGTTTTATGAACACAGCTCTAAGCTCTTAGCTCTTAGCTTTTAGCTAGATCTCATAGTCCCACGGTTTGGCAACGCCCTCAGCGGACGCGGAAACAAGCTAAGAGCTAACGGCTAAGAGCTAATGGCTACGCCTTCGGCTGCATGGTCTGCGCGATCATCACCTGCTTTTTGAAATTGTCCATCATGCTCTCGTTCAGGCGGACTTCGGTGGGCTTCTTGGCCAAGGTCATGGTGTCGATCTTGTCCTGCAGGCGGAGGAGCGCGTAGAACAGGTTCTCTGGGCGCGGCGGGCAGCCGATCACGTAGACATCCACCGGGACGATGCGGTCCACGCCCTGCAGTACGGCGTAGGTATTGAATGGGCCACCTACCGACGAGCAGGCACCCATTGAGATGACCCATTTCGGTTCGGGCATCTGGTCGTAGATGCGTTTGACTACCGGGGCCATCTTCAGCGTTACAGTGCCGGAGACGATCATCAGGTCGGACTGCCGCGGGCTGGGGCGGAAGACTTCCGAGCCGAAGCGGGCAATGTCGAAACGGGCGGTCGAGGACGCGATCATCTCGATCGCGCAGCAGGCCAGACCGAAGGTCATCGGCCACAGGGCAGACTTGCGCGCCCAGTTGAAGACGTAGTCGACGGAGGTAATCAGGAAATTCTTCTCGAACTTGTTCTGCAGCCAGCTCATGAGGCCTCTTGCTATTTAGGATAACCCGATCATGATACTCCGGGGAGTGATGGGGATCACAAAGAGCTTCGGGCTACGAGCCGCGAGCTGCGAGCAACCCGATTTCGTATTAGGGCGAACCATTTAGGGCGAACCATGGCCTGGCCCAGTGGCTGAGAAACCCACGCATCTGTTTGCTCGAAGCTCCTAGCTCGCAGCTGGGGTCTTGGAACCCACTCACCATTTGCACCGTATATCGTCTAAAGGGCAACGGAGGCTTTATGCGGCAATCTCGAACTGCTACCTGGACAGGCGCGGTGTTAGGCGCCGTCGCTACCTTGTTGATGTTCGCTGCCGTGGGACATGCTTCAGACCGGCAGGGGATGGTAACGGAGGAGTTTCACCAGACGTATCCCCTTTCCGCAGACGGACGAATTGACCTCGAGAACATCAATGGCCCTGTGCATATTAGCGTCTGGGATCAGAACGAGGTCAAAGTTGACGCCGTGAAGAGCGCCTGGAGCAAAGAGCGCCTGGATGAGGCCCACATTGACATCAGCTCACGTCCGACTTCTCTGTCGATCCGCACGGAATATCCGGGCCGCGACCACACGTTCTGGAGCGACCGGCACGATAATCCGGCAAGCGTCGAATACACGCTGGTGGTGCCGCGGAGAGTCAGGCTCGACGAGATCAAGCTGGTGAATGGGTCGCTAGATATCCAGGATGTGGTTGGCGAGGTGCGGGCTTCGTGCGTTAACGGCCGATTGAAGGCCAGCAACCTGGGCGGACGCGCTAACCTGAGCACAGTCAACGGAGAACTGGATGCCAGCGTGGGATCGATGCCGGGATCGCTGGAACTGTCGGCTGTGAATGGCACATTGCGGGTGACGTTGCCGTCGGACGCTAAGGCGGAAGTGGAAGCGAGTACGGTCTCGGGCCGCATCTCGAATGACTTTGGGCTGGCTGTGTCGCGCCATCAGTTCGTCGGAAACAGTCTGCACGGCCAGCTGGGTGGAGGCGGAACACGGGTAAAGCTGTCGAGCGTGAACGGGCGGATCGAAATTCTGCACGCCAACGACAATCGTCCCATGAGCCCGGTGAAGAATCTGGAGCGCGGCGACCGGGATGATGATGACACGATTTAGTGGCGCCTTCGCCGTAGAGTGAACGCGTGGCGCAAACAGAGACGAGGCAAGCGGCGGTCTCTACCGTCAGGCCTAATAGATGGTGTAGCCGGGCGCGGGGACTCGCAGGTCTGGCTTGCTGGCCATCAGCAGGAGAGCACCTTTCTTCTTGAAAGCCTTCAAATCGTCCAAGGAGTGAAATGAGGTCGTCTGGTAGTTCTCGGGCGTAGGGGTGTCGTCGGGTACCTGGCGGTATTCCACGGTTTCGAAGGCGTGCTTCTTCAGCAAGTCGACGTACTCGGCGGCGGAACGCACGTGCACCGGGACTTTCAGCTTAGGGACCCACTGCAGAGAGTATGGATTGTCCTTGTAGAGATTAATCAGGATAAACAGGCGGCCGCGGGGAGCCATCACGCGAAACAGCTCGGCGAGCGCGCGGTCCTGATCAGGGTAGTAGTAGAACGATTCGACCGACAGCACTTTGTCGAAGAAGTTTTCCTCCCACGGAATCTGCGCCGCTGAGCCGACTACGAACATTACATTCTCGAAATCTTTGGATGCGGCGCGGGCTTGGCGAATCATCTCGTCGGCGATGTCGACGCCCACGACCTGGCCGAAGCCCTGCGGTCCTTCGCCGACCACGCGGGCGAGCAGGCGCGTGGCCCATCCGGAGCCGCAGCCGAGATCGAGAACGCGCTCGCCGGGACGGAGGTCCATCTGGCGCAGGGTCTTCTCAGTGATGTCGAGGTGATGGTTCTCCATCTTTGGGCCTTCGCCACGTTCGGCCCATTGATTGAATTCGTGCTGCAGACGGCTGTCTGCCGCGTCGGATTCGCGGTTTGGCATAGTTCTTCTCCGCTTCACTCTGCTTCGAGCTTCGAGCTACGGGCTACGAGCAACCTGGTGACGACGCGGGTCTCCGTCGCTACATGTCTTGCTCGTAGCTCGAAGCTAGTTCGCGATTGCCTTCAAGTCCTCGAAAAAGTTTGGATACGATACGCCGGCTGCGTCGGCGCCTTGGATCACAGTTTCCCCTGCGGCTCGGAGCGCGGCGATGGCGAACGCCATGGCAATGCGGTGGTCGCCGAAAGAGTCCAGCTCTGCTCCGTGCAGGCGCTGGCGTCCGGGGATGCGCAGGCCGTCGGGGCGCTCCTCGACTTCGGCACCCATTTTGCGCAGGTTTGTCGCTACCGAAGCGATGCGGTCCGACTCTTTTACGCGCAGTTCCTTGGCGTCGCGCACTTCGAGGCCGTTTTCTGTATATGGAGCGGTAGCAGCCAGCACGGGAATCTCGTCGATCAGCGCGGCCGTGTCAGCGCCGGAGATACTTCCCCCTTTCCATGCTGCACCGCGAGCTTCGATCGCGCCGATTAACTCGCCGTGGTGTTCTTCGAGCTGTGCCACCGAAACCTTCAATCCCATCTGGATCAGGATGTCGAGCAGGCGGGCGCGCGTCGGGTTCATCAGGATGCCGGGGAGCGTGAGCTGCGAGCCGGGAAAAAGGGCGGCGGCGCAGAGGAAAAACGCGGCGCTGGAGAGGTCGCCGGGGACATGGGCCTCGATGGCGCGGAGTTTCTGTCCGCCCCGGATGCGGGTGGCATTGCCGTTGCGCTCGACCTGGGCGCCAAACGCACGCAAGGAGAGTTCTCCGTGATCGCGGGTGCGGACGGGTTCTTCGACGCTGGTTTCACCGTCAGCAAAGAGTCCGGCAAAGAGCACGCAGGTTTTCACCTGCGCCGATGCAACTTCCGGCTTGTACTGGATCGGCTTGAGCGCGCCTCCGTGAATTTTGAGCGGCGGGCGGCCGCCTTCGCGGGCTTCGATTTTTGCTCCCATGTGCGAGAGCGGCTGCATGATGCGCGCCATGGGACGGCGGGAGAGCGATTCGTCGCCGAAGAGTTCGGTGGTGAACGGTTGGCCCGCAAGAATGCCGCTCAGCATGCGGATCGTCGAACCGGAGTTGCCGCAGTCGAGCGGCTGGTTGGGAGTTTTCAGGTTGGGCCCCATGCCGTGCACTTCGATGGCGCCGTCTTCTCTTTTTGCCCACTCACTTCCGAGCGCGCGCATGCAGCCGAGAGTGCTATAGCAGTCTTGGGCGGCGGAGAAATTGTGGAAACGGCTGACACCTTCGGCGATAGCCGCGAGCATGGCGTAGCGGTGGGAGATGGATTTGTCGCCGGGAATGCGGACGAGGCCGCGGATCGTGCACGCAGGGAAAACTGCCGCCGTGGAAGAGCTCGACATGGAATTTCCATCATATCGAAAGACGCGGGGTGAAAATGGAAAGGAGATGAGGGATCGGTCAGGGTCGTCAGTCTATACGCATACTCTGGCAGTGATTTTCTAAAAGGAAAAAGCTCCATTCCTGGAGCCTGCTCTTCGGATGCTTATGGCACCCCGCGAAGGTACAGTTCCATGCTAGCACCCACCTCTCCTGTGTCAACGCCAAAAGCGACCATCAATACCAAAGTAATATTGGGGTATCCCCGCGTTGAATCCCCAATTGTCTACCACCAACCTGTGGACCTGACGGGACTCGAACCCGCATCTGCGACCTTCGCGGGGTGCCGTGTTCCCATTACACTACGGCCCGCGCGCAGTGTGGGCTTTGTCCGGGAGCGAGCGCAGTGACCACCAACACAACGGATTCGTGATGAAAGCCGCGGGGTTCAGGCCGTTCGTCGTGTCGCGGCTGCGCTGAGAATTTCTTGCGGGACCTCGCGCGCTGTTACGTGGAACTCGAACATAGGCGTCTCGGTGCCGCGTCCCCAACGCGCGACTTCCCAGTGTGCGCGAACGAATCTCACTTCGGGCCGACCGGTCAGATCGAGTAACAGGGGCGTTTCTTCGCGATAGAACTTTTGCTGAAAGGCGACGATGGGTTTGGCGTCCCAGGTCGCGCCGTCGGTTGAGCCGAAGATGCTGACGTCGAGCGACTCCTGCTCGATGATGTCGGTGATGTTGAGGGTCAACAAGTAGACGCGGCCTTCGCTGGATTTGAGTTCGATGGCGGGGCCGTCGCCTTTGGCGGTGGCTACGGTTTTTTCTGGGACGAGGAATGCTTGCTGCATGACGGGGCGATTCTAGCAGGGTCAGGTCGCAGGTGACAGGTCACGGGTCACAGGGCAGGTCTCAGGTGTCAGGAAAAGCTGGACGAGCGTGCACGACTCATCGTCGGCGTCGCTATGGATGGGTGACTACCTGTCCAGAGCTCACCGGCACCCATGCCGGTTCCTCGGGGATGATGATCCAGGCGAGTACATACACCAGGATGCCCGGGAAGATGCCAGAGAAGATCACTACCAGGACCCAGATCAGGCGAACTAGGGTCACATCTAGGTCGAGGTAGGGGCCCATCCCGGCGCAGACTCCGGCGATCGTACGGTTGGCGCGGGGCCGGATCAGCCGTTTTGGGGCTGGGGGATGCCCAACGACCGTTCCACAATAAGCGCAATAGCGGGCATCGTCACTGATCGCCTTGCCGCAGGCATTGCAGTACATAGACACCTCCTCTGCTATCTGAGGATACGACGGAGGCTGGGAAAAGGTTCCACGTCCAGGTCACAGGTCACAGGAATTGGACAGCGGACAGGGGCTTATTCTCATTCCCGGTAGGCTTCTTTCATCCTTTGGCGAGCCTTCTCGGCCTGGCCGTTGCTGCCGTTGGTGGCTACCACGGCTTCGTACTTCTTCATGGCCAGATCGCGCTTCTGCATCTGGTCGTACATCTCCCCGGCGGCCAGGTTTGCTTTCTGGAGGAGTTCCGGATCGGGGGGGGAGACGTCCGCCACCAAATCGTAGGCTGCGGCAGCGGCCGAATAGTTCTTCTCGCTGCGGAGCAGGTCGCCGAGACCGAGAGCGGCCATTTCGTAGTGCAGTGTGCCGTACTTACCGTCGCGCCCGTTCTGCCAGACGCGGCGATATTGTTCCTCGGCCTCGCGATTCTTTCCCGCGGCGCGCAGCAGATTGGCCTCTTCGAGCGAGACCAGGTAGTTGCGCGGGAAGCGCGAAGACAGGGTATGCGCGATATCGAGAGCTTCCGCATAACGATGCTCGCGGCGCAGGAAGACCAGGAGCACGATGTTGGCATCGAGGCCGGTTTCGCCGTTGGCATGGGCGGCGTCGAAAAGGTAGCGGATGCCTTTCTCCTTGTCGCCGCTCAGCCCAACGAGCGCCACTGCTGCTTTCACCCACATGGGCAAGCTACCCATGACGTAGTTGTGGGTACCGACAACGAGCTTGGCGTCCTGGTACTGCGGCGACAATTCGAGAACGCGCTCATGGTCGTGACGTGCGCCAACGGCATTGCGGAGAGCCGAAAACCAGGCGCGTTCGATCAACCCGGTGTAGAGCGCAAATTGGGCGCGGGTCACGCCGCGAGCATAGAGCATGTCGACGTTCTTCGCATTGCGAGACAGTTCGGCATCTTCGAGTTTCTGGGCCTGCTGGACCAACTGCTTGATGCGCTCTTTCTGGGCGGGATCGGGCGGGCGGTGGACTTGTCCGACGAAACTGTCGTTGGCGTACTCACCGGTGTTCATGGCGCCGGTGCGGTACAACTCGCGGACGAGCACTGCGGACAGCAGGTGATTCACGGCGAAGGGATCGTTGGGATGCCGCGCCAGCACCTTTTCGAAATCCTGGATCGCGGTGTCGTAGTCCAGGTTGTACAGCTTCTCGAAAGCGGCCTGATTGTCCGGTTCCGCAGGGCGGAAGACCGGCAGTGGGGTGGGGTCGGCCGCAGCGCAGACACCCGCGAGAAGCAAAAGGGCAATCGAAAGTCGGGCGGCACGCCGCCAGAAACGGGAGGAAACCACGACGTGCCTAGTTTAACCCGGTTGGTGAAGATATACCTTGAAACGTGCAGGAATCAAGGCAGGTACTGACATCTCCCCTTGCCGCGAGCACAATGAGAATTTCGGGAGTGAGCGAGTAATTCTTGCTCTGGCGGCGGGGGCACGCTCGCTCACGATCTCCGTAAGTTGTTGTTTTTGCGATGGTTTAGTTTGGTGATTTGTTTGCGATGGCGCAACTAGGGGGAAGAGGGTCGTATGGCAGAAGCAGCACAACAGGCGCAGCACGAGTTCTGGCGCCCACCGGTGCAGGCGGTGGCGGCGGAATCGGCTGCGCGAGCGGACATGGGCGAGGCTTGTGATCGCTGCGGCACAGAGTTTATCGTCGGATCCCGGTTCTGCCACACCTGCGGAGCGAGCCGTCCTGGAGTAAGGCAAAGTTCAGGGGTGTGGCTTACCGCTGCGATGAAAACGGTTGCTGTCGCTGCAAAGGGCGTTTCCAGCCTGGGTGAGCGGCTCGGATTGCCTGCCGCCTCATTTCTCGCATTCGTAGCGGGAGGGGTGTGCATCCTTGGAGCACTGGGGGTCGGCGTCATCTTCAGCGCTCGGACAGTACTGGACTGGCAGGCAGTGCAAATGTGGCGCATCGAGTGGCTGCTGGGCGCGATCGCGATGTTCGGCGCCGGTTGCCTATTGAAGCGCACCCGCTAGAGCAGTTCAGCTTCTTGAAGAAGCGGTTTCCGCATCGGAAATGATCGTGCTCACTCTCCTCTCGCGCTCCATGCGGAAGAGGTGGTGAAGCGGCCCCACCCCCCTCCCCACTGCTTGCGCCCTGGCAATCGCGGCGGACACATAGGCCTTCGAGAGCAAAACTGCTTCCGGCAAGCCGCGTCCGTTTGCAAGATGACAGGCGAGCGCGGTGGCAAATGCACATCCGGTGCCGTGGGTTGAACTGGACTTGAGACGGTTCGCCTTGAAAACCTCCTCCTCAATCCTTCCGTTGGTGGTAAAGCTCAAAAGGTCAATTGCCTTCTCGAGGTGTCCGCCAGTGACGACCACGTTGGCGGCGCCAAGCGAGTGAAGTCGGGCGGCGGCGGAGCGCATTTGCTCGATACTTGTGACTTCGATAGCGGTCAGCGCCGCTGCCTCGTCAAGGTTGGGGGTCACGACTTCGGCCAGTGGAAGCAACCGCTCGACAAGTAGCTTCGTGCCCGACGCGTCCAGTAAATCTGTTCCGGAACTTGACTTGAGGATCGGGTCCAGGACAACGTGTGGCGGCTGGGCGCGCTGCAGGAAGTCAGCCACTGCGGAGACGGTGTCGCGGGTACCCAGCATTCCGATGTGAACAGCCATAACCTCGACATCAGAAATGAGTTCCTGGAGGGTTTCGACGACAATGCTCGGATCGACCGGCTCAACACGCCGAACGCCCCGGGTGGATTGCACGGTCATCGCGGTGATGCAGGAGACGCCGTAGCACTCGTGGGCAGCGATGGTCTTGATATCGGCCGTTACACCGGCGCCGGAAGAAGGGTCAAATCCGGCGATGGTGAGGACAACGGGAGGTGCTACGGCCATCCTGCCACTGTAAACCCAAATGACGAGGGTGGGAACTCCACTTCGGGCCGAGGATGGCGAGCGGCAACCTGGAACGACATGATTACCTTCGAGTGAATCAGCGAACCCGTTGTGTGTTTACTTAATCTAAAACATACAATCAGTTAAAGTATTGATATATTTATAGTTAACTACAATTACCTTCTAAACCATTCATTTGGCGGTTACTTGCAGAATCTTTCGAGATGTCCCACTGGACATGTGTACCTTATGGTTAATGGACTGTAGTGTTAGATTTCAATCATATACGTGTCAACACCAGATTTTTCATGCGGTTAAGTTGTTGATTAATTACCACTTAGTTAACAAATGGGCAAAATTTTTCGATTGACATCACCTCAGCCTGCTCGATAGCATCTCAAAATCGCTTTGCAAAGGAGTACGACCCTAGAGAACGACTTTAGAGATGCGAGGTAACTGAATGCGACGACGTTTAGCCGAAAGTCTGGCGGTGCTGTTTTCGATCGCCAGTCTCGGGGCCGGAGCCGCATCCGGGCCAAACAGCTCGGAAGCCGCCAGAGTCACCAAGCCGCCGGTAGTGCAGGCCGTCAACCGGCAATCCAAGAAACAAGTCCAGAAGCCATACCAAGTCGGGACCGCTTCCTGGTACGGAGAGTATTTCCAGGGGAGAGCAACGGCCAGCGGAGAACCCTACGACATGCAGGCATTGACTGCCGCCCATCCGACGCTGCCGCTGGGCACGTTTGTCCGGGTGACTAATCTGCGGAATGGCAGGGCTATCGTGGTGAGGATCAATGATCGAGGTCCGGTGGTTGAGGGCCGCATTATTGACGTCTCCTACAACACAGCCCGGATTCTCGGCTTCTCAGGCCGGGGCTTACAGAGGGTCCGACTGGACCTCATGCAACCGACCACCGTGGCCCGCCTGCAAACGGTAGCCAGCCTCAACTAAAACCGATAGACTCGGCAGCGATGGCAGAATCGCGCCCTAGTCTGATTATTGCCCTGGATGTTTCATCGGCCGCGGCCGCCCGAAGAATCGTGGCGGCCGTGGGCGATGCCGGGGTCATGTACAAGGTGGGGATGCAGCTGTACACGGCTGAGGGGCCCGAGGTCGTTCGGGAACTGGTGCAGTCGGGGCGACGCGTGTTTCTCGACCTGAAATATCACGACATTCCCAATACCGTGAGTGCGGCTGTGCAGGAAGCAGCTCAACTCGGGGCGAGCATGCTGACCGTGCATGCGGCGGGGGGAGGGCGAATGCTCCGGGCTGCGGTTGATGCAGCAGGATTGTCGTCGCATGCACCGCTGGTGTTAGGGGTAACGGTTCTGACCAGCCTCGACGATGGCGACCTGAACAAAATGGGCGTGCGCGGCAGTGTGGTAGACCAGGTTCTGCGCCTGGCGGCGCTGGCTCTTTCCAACGGCTGCGGGGGAGTAGTCGCATCCGCCCATGAAGCGGCACCACTGCGGGAGGATCTAGGACAGAACTTTGCCCTGGTGACGCCCGGGGTGCGTCCTGCCGGCAGCGGGCGCGGAGACCAGGTGCGGGTGGTGACTCCGCAAGAGGCGATTGCGGCGGGCGCGACACACATCGTGGTGGGCCGGCCGATCACCGAAGCAGCGGATCCGGCGGCCGAAACGCGAGCGATCCTGGGAGAAATCGGAGGTTAGCGTGTGAACGGCGGTCTAGGTTGCGGATCGCGGGGAGACGAACGTTCCGACACCGAAGTACCGCGCTGGTACCTTGACCCGCCCCACTGCTGGGACTAGAGTCAGACACGAAAGTAAACGCGCGGCGGTTCCCATTCGAGTCGTTCTGACTTGAGGACTCAGCGCGGGGCCAGAATTTCAGACCGCCGGGAAAGACGATTTGGTTTCTGCGTGAGCAAGATCAAGTTTGTTCTGTCCCTGATTACCAGCGAAAACGACTACCAGCGTGAACAGGCGAAGACTGCCGAGAACGTGGCCCGCCGTTTACAGGTGGATTTGGAAATCCTGTACGCCGACAACGACTCGGTAACCCAGAGTTCCCAGTTGCTGGACGCGATTCACAAGCACAAATCAGAATTGAGCGGAATCCTGGTGGAACCCGCTGGGGGAACGGAATTCCCCCAGGTCGGGAAAGCCGCAGTGAGCGCCGGTATCGCATGGGTGCTTCTCAATCGGGATGCAAGTTCGCTGGCGGACTTGCGGCGTAGCTTTTCGGTGCCAGCATTTGCCGTGAGCTCGGATCACGTCGAAGTCGGACATCTGCAGGCGCGGCAACTGTCAGCGATTCTGCCCGGAGGCGGATCGGTGCTTTGCATCCAGGGTCCTGCGGGCAGCATGGCGTCGCAACAAAGGTTGCAGGGCCTGCAAACCGCGAAGGCAACCAACCTGACGCTTAAGATCCTGAAGAGTTCCAATTGGACGGAGGAAGGCGGGTACCACGCGGTGCTGTCCTGGCTGCGGCTTACCACATCGCGGCAGCAGCCCATCCATGCCGTTGCCGGACAGAACGACCTGATCGCGCTGGGAGCACGAAGAGCATTCGAGGAAATGAAAGGCGAGGCCGGCGGCCAGTGGTCCAATTTGCCATTTCTCGGAGTGGACGGGCTGCCCAAGACCGGTCAGGCATGGGTAAGCAAAGGTTCGTTGATGGCCACGATTGTGGTGCCGCCCGTTGCCGGTCCCGCATTGGAGCTGGCTGTCGATGCGCTGGCAAGAAAGGTCCAGCCCGCGGATCTGCACCAAATTCCGGCGCACTCGTTTCCCAACATTGAGTCGTTGCGTCCTGTGCACGCGATGCGTTCCTGACATGTGGCAGAAAAAACGAAAGGCGCGGCTGGGTGGCCGCGCCCATTTCTTTGTCTTGTCCTGACTAATGAACCGCCGCGTCGCTCACAACTTCTCAAAGAATTCGCACGCGGAACACGAAATGTAAATGCCGCCGGGGACACCCCGCTCACGATCCTTCATCCTCTTGACGATGCGGGTCTCTTTCCCGCACTTGGGGCAGTTGGTGGACTTGGAGGTGTCCATGACCTTCTTGCGGTCGGCTGTCTTCGCGATCTTCATGTAATTCTCCTGACAGGAATGTGCCGCCGGCGCGGGCCGGGGTTCTACCTGGTATTTGGGGAGTAACAAGGTCTTGCCGGCGCGCCGGCTGGAATCGCACACGCGAGGAACCGTGCGCTTACTCGCCACAGGAATTCTACACGATACTGTGCTTGGGACGCCAAAGGGCCAGCGAAGCGCGGCCGCTTTACGGATCGGGATTCCTCGCAGTCGGCGCGGGAATCGTGAGACGCCATCTCGTTCTTAGTTGGCAGACGTGGTTCGGGCAGAGCTTTTTGACAGATTATTGACAGGTGACGCTCAGGGCTGCAGCTCATAATCGGTTCGAAGGGGAACGGAGACATGAGGAACCGTCGAATCCTGTGCCTGTCCTTGCTGCTGATTTCTTTCTGGGCCCCCTGCTACGCCCACCACATGGCGGTGGTGGTGAACAAGAATAACAACGTGCAGAATCTTACCTCTGCTCACCTCGCGAGACTCTTCCGCCTGGAGACGAAGAAATGGCCGGACGGGAGTGATGTTGTGCTGGTGCTGCACAAATCATCGCAAGATGAAATGGAAACACTGGCACGACTGAACAAGATGACGGCCGCGGAGATGCGGTCGTTTCTCGCCTCTCACAAAGACGTCGTCCGCCTGGTGGAGACTGACGCAGATGTGATCGATCTTGTGGCGTCGACTTCCGGCGCAGTTGGCTTTGTCTACGAACGTTCCATCAATGAGCGCGTGAGTGTGGTCAAGGTCGATGGGAAGCTGCCGCTCGAGGCGGGATACTTGCCTCACTGAACCGGATCCGGCCGGTGCGATGATGAGTCAGTGGGGTTGTCACTCGTCGTCATAGCGTGACGGGTCAATGCCGAGCTGTTTGAGTTTGGCGAGAAGAGCCTTGGGTGAGAGCCCCGCCCTGGCAGCGGCACCGCGCCTTCCGCCGATTTTGCCGCCGCTCTTTTCCAGAATGTGCAGAAGACGTTCGCGTTCAGCCGAGTCAGACGGCTCTGATGGACTCGGTCGAGGATGGGCCTGCAATTCCGATAAAGGTGCCTGTAAGACCGAACCGCGGGTGAGAATCACCGAGCGTTCCAAGAAGTTTTCGAGTTCCCGCACGTTTCCCGGCCAATCCCACTGCGTCAGCGCGTCAATCGTGGCCTTGGGAATGCTGGCGATGGACTTGTTCATGCGCCGAGCAGATCTGGCAACGGCATACTCCACCAGCAGCGGGATATCGCCGCGACGTTCGCGCAACGGAGGAATGCGAATCGGAAAAACACTGAGACGGTAGTAAAGGTCTCTGCGAAACTGGTGCTGATGGACGGAGACTGGCAAGTCGCGGTTGGTGGCCGCGATCAGGCGGAAATCCACTTTCAAGGTCTGCGTGGCCCCGAGCCTTTCGAACTCGTGGTCCTGAAGGACGCGCAGCAACTTCGGCTGGAGGTCGAGCGGGATCTCTCCGACTTCATCCAGAAACAGCGTCCCGTTGTCCGCCAGTTCGAGGCGTCCAACCTTCTTGGAGACTGCCCCGGTAAAAGCGCCTTTCTCGTGGCCAAAGAGTTCGCTTTCCAGCAGGCCGGAAGGAATGGCGGCGCAATTCGACTTGATGAAAGTGTTCTTGCTGCGCGGGCTGAGACGGTGAATCGCCCGTGCGATCAATTCCTTTCCCGTGCCTGTCTCTCCGAGTAACAAAACCGTAGCATCGGTGCCGGCGACCTTCCTAACCAGTTCCAGCACCTCTTTTAAGGGCTGGCTCTGGCCGATAATTTCTTCAAGCCCCAGTTCGGCGTTGATTTCCCGTTCGAGATAGAGCTTCTCTTCGGCCAGTTTTTCCTTGGCCTGCCGTAACTCTCCCGTGACTTTCCGTAGCTCTTCCACCGTCTGCTCGCGCTCTCTTATTTCCTCAACTAATTTCGTGTTCGCATCCTGGAGCGACTTCTCGGCACGGATTCGTTCCGTCACATCGTGCGCGATGCCGCGTACGATGGGCGATGCGACTCCCTCGGTTCTCAGCGTGTTGTGAAATTCCCAGATGCGGTGCTCGCCCGACCGGGTCTGAACCGCCATGAGGCCGTGCGCCTCGCCGGCAAGCGCAATTTGCTGCAAATAAGCATCGAAAGCAGGGCGGAACTCGGGCACGATTATTTCGCGCATAGGAATCTGCAGGACTTCTTCGACGCTATAGCCGAGAACACGAGCGGGGGCGGGATTCACCGACAGGAGGCGGCCCTGCAGATCGTGCACGCAAAGCAGGTCCTGACTGTGTTCGACGAGATCGCGATACCAGTCTTCATTCTCCTGCAGAGCTCGCTGGATGGGATGTGGCTTCGTGGACGGTTTGTCCACTGGGCCGGGGTCGGACTTCCCAGGGTGCAAATCCATGGCTCACCCCTTCGCGACCGTTTTCAGGCGCGACCATCATCGTCCGCCGCAGCGATCGTCTGATCGAAAACGTCGTAACCAGAATGCGTCGGGCAGTTCCTGAATATCTGGACGAAAATAACTGCCCCTACTATTCGGGCGGAAGTGTATCAAAGTATGGCGCTGATTTACATCCCGCTAAGTCAAGTGGTAACTCCACCTATGACAGCGATGGTGATGGAACAAAAGAGGAGCACTTTACAGAGCGTCGCGACCGGGGGTGTCGGGCGGGGAGCCCAGGTCCATGAACAAGAGGTCGCGCGCTTCTTCGCGGACTGAGCTTAGGGAAACCATGATCTCACGAATGTAGTACACGGTGGCTGCCAGCAAGCAAACGAGCGCCAAGACAAAGACAACGACGGCCACAACGGCAGCGTCCTGCAGGTAAAGGCCGAGGCCCAAGAGCAGGCAGGACGAGATGGTTCCTGCGAGCGAAATCAGGGCCAGCAGGAAACAGCGGCGGATCATCTCGGCACGACGTTCGATGGACTCGATCTGTGAGGTATAGGCATCGGCAATCTCGACGCGGTTGGCTCTGGCGGCGTCGTACTTGGCATGCACGTACTGGCGTAAGCGGCTGACGATTCCCATGAGGCGGACATTGATGGAGAGAATCAGCAGCGAAGTCGCGGAGACGAGCAGCGCGGGCGCGAGGAACGCCTGAAACAGACGGCTGATGTCATTCATGCAGAGTGGTTCCTGAGAGAGTCACAAAGCAGAATACCGCCGTGCGGCGCTGCGACCAAGCCCTATCGCGATGGATACGGACTTCAGTGCGTTACGAAGTCCCGGACCGTTTTCAAAAACATTTCGGGCTGATCCACGAAGGTCATGTGTCCACTGCTGGGAAGAATCACAAGTTTCGAGCCGGAAATCTTCTCGTGCATTTCCTGCGACATCTTGGGGTCGCTTTCGTCGTGATCGCCGACGACGATGAGAGTCGGGAGTTTGATTTGCGAAAGCCGGTCGAGGTATTCGACTTCGGTGAGATTGCCGTCGACAACAAACTCTCCATGGGACCCCCACATTTCGCGGTAGACGTCCCAGGCGGTGCCGGTGTTGGAGGCGAGCGGGTCGTCGTTGGGGTCGGGACGAGCTTGATAGAGATACGGGAAGTATCCTTTGCCCCAGGCCAGCTTGGCATACTCCTCAGGGTAGCGTCCGTGTTCCCACAGCTCGCCTTTGCCGAACAATCCGGCGGCTTCGAGGGCATGCACGCGCTCCAGATCTTTCGGGTCCATTTCGGATTTCATTTTGGCGAGGGCTGCGTTGAGTTCCTTGGTGCTGGGGAAGGTGCTGCCCAGAATCAAATGCGACAGGTTCTTCTGATACTTGAGCGCATAGGCTTGCGCGAGGGCGCCGCCAAAGGAGTGTCCCAGCAGGCTGACCTTGCCGAGATGGAGCGTTTCTCGAACGGCCTCGACATCCTCGACCATGTTGGCGATGGTGTACTGTTTCGCATCTTCAAACTTGGAAGAACGGCCCGAGCCGCGCTCGTCGATGAAGACGAGGCGATTGGTGCGCATCAGGGGGAGCAGGTAGGGAAGGAAATAGTCGTGTGAAGCGCCGGGACCACCGTGCAGGATCATGAGCGTCGGCCCGCGACCGAGAACTTTGTAGTAGATCAGGGCGCCGTGGTTGTCGACGAAGCCCTCGTAGATCGGATATTGGTTCGCAACCGGGACGACTTGGGGATGGGCGAGAACCGATGCGATCGTGATGAGGAGGAGCGCTGGAAGAATTCGCATGGCGGAAATGCTAGCACAGCGAATTGGGAGACTCGGGAGCGGGTTGACCGGGAAAACACAGCAGCGAACAATGGCTGACATGGCGAATGCAATCGGCCCTCTGCTGAAGACAACGGCGTTTACGGTATTCGTGCCAGGGACGGTCGCCGGTTACGTGCCTTGGCGACTGAGGGAAAACGCCGCGGTGGCAGCGACGGGCGTCGAGGAATGGGCAGCGATCGCGATGATCGTGATCGGGGTTGCAATCTATCTCTACACCGCGTTTTGGGGATTTGCGCTGGTTGGAGGCGGAACGCCTGCGCCGATCGCGCCGACCCAAAAACTCGTGGTGGCTGGGCTGCACAGGTTTGTGCGGAATCCCATGTATATCGGCGTCGGGCTCGTCATTGCTGGCCAGGCGTGGTTGTTCCACTCGCGCCACATTGCGATCTATCTGGCAGTCTTCGCAGGGATCGTTGAATTCTTCGTGTTGTTCTACGAAGAGCCGACGCTGCGCAGGCAGTTTGGCGAGGAGTACGAGGAATATCGGCGGCGCGTGCCGCGCTGGAATCCGAAAATCTGGAAGTAGCGATTGCCCGACACGGTCTGGGAACAGATAGCCGGCAGGCAAGAACGCCCGGTTGGTCCCGCTCTGCCTGCCGTTGGTCGGGAATTGCTGCCTTCCGTCGCCAAGTAGATGCTTCCTTCTGTTTCCGCTGGCAGACTCCAGGACAGGAGGTAACACACCATGCGAATCAGAACTGCATTGGTTTTCGCGATCGGTCTTATGTTCTCTGCGGTTTGCGGACTGAGGGTCCAACCCGCGGCTGCACAGTCTTCCGGCACGCAAGTGTGGGAACTACCGCAGGGAGTCGCAGTCAAGGACAAGGGTCTCCGCACCTACCGGTTCACCGTCGACTACAACATGGGGAACAACCGGGGAGAAATCAATCATCGGCAGCGAGTGATTGGGGAATACACACGCGGACTGCCGGGCGGAGACGTGATGTGGAAGAACGTTTCTCAGGCAGACGCTGACGGCGCCACGGCTCCATTCGGCGCAGCGCAGAAGCGCGACTTCATGGAGGGATTTCGCTATCACAACGATCTGGACAGTACGATGGGCCCGGAGTTCTTCAAAGCATTTCCTCCGACGGCAGTGTTTGAGCGTAATCTGGTTTGGGATACGGGCATGTTCGAGATGTTTGGCCAGAACTACTTCGGTCATCTCAAGCTGAACGAGCCCTACCACGCGATTTCCAATTCGGACGAGAATATGCCGGGCGTCGGCACGTTTCACAATCGAGACGTTGTGCTGACGTGGATCGGGCGTTCGCAACAAAGTGGTCAGGACTGCGCGGTAATCCGGTATCAGGCATTTTTTAATCCGGTACAGATCGCCAATGGTGGAATGACATTGAACGGGCGCAGCGACTACTGGGGGGAAATCTGGGTATCGCTGGCGACGAAGCAGATTGAATACGCCACACTGTACGAAGTTGTCGTGGGCGAGATGAAGCTGCCGGGCCAGGACACTCCGCAGATTCTCAATGTGTTCCGCAGCGGCACGTTCGAGCCGATTGGTGCGAAGTAAGGGCGGCGCAATGGATCCGAGGAAAAATCGCTGGGCGTTCTCGCTGATGTGGATCAACCTTGCCGTGGCGGTGGTGGTGCTGATCCAAATCGTGGCAGGCCATATCTCGAGCACCCGGGAACTGCTCTACATCGTGGCCTATTCGCTGGTCTACGCGAATCTGACCGGAGTGCTCGGGGTTCTGATTCTCGGGGCCATCACCAAACGAATGGCTCAGCGCAAGTTTCCGCCGATGCCCTTTGTGGCCGTAGCTATCCTCGCGCTCACTGCTCTAGGCTGCCTGCTGGCACAGACAACGCTGATGGTCATCGGTCTGGTGATTCCGCAGCACTTTTGGCTCGAGTACTTCAATACCCTCAAGATCGCCGTACCCTTGTCCGCTGTGTTCGGCTTGGGAGCTTTGGTTCACGCATCGCTGCAGGAACGCGTGCTTTCCACCGAGGAGAAGCTGCACGAAAAGGAAATCGCTGAGGAGCGGGCAAGGAAACTCGCAACGGAGGCACGGCTGCGTTCGCTGGAGTCACGGATTCATCCGCACTTTCTGTTTAATACGCTGAATTCGATCAGCGCTCTCATCGCAGTGGACCCGACGCGCGCGGAACAGATCGTGGGAAAGCTGGCGGCGTTGTTGCGGGCCTCGCTCGACAACAGCAACCAGCCACTGATCCCGTTAGAGCAGGAACTGGCAATGGTGGAGAGTTACATTGACATCGAGCGAGCGCGCTTTGGCGACAAGCTGCGCGGACTCGTGCAGGTTCCGGCGGAGCTGCAGAGAGCCAAAGTGCCGCCGATGTCGGTGCAGGCCCTGGTGGAAAATGCTGTGAAGTACGGGATTTCTCCGCAGAGCGGAGGGGGCGAGGTCCTGGTCACTGCGTCGGCGGATATCGGCAACCTGCGCGTCGAGGTTCGGGACACAGGCCCAGGGTTCGACTTGACCACGGTTCGTGCGGGCCACGGGTTGGATAACCTGGTGGAGCGGCTCGACGCGCTGTTCGGCACGAAAGCACGCCTAAACGCTTCGCGCCGCGATGGACACTGTGTCGTGGAGATGGTGTTGCCACGGGTATGAAGCTGCGCGCATATCTGGTCGATGACGAACCGCTGGCGCTGGAGCGACTGCGCCGATTGCTGGACAACACCGGGCGTGTGGAAGTGACCGGGAGCACGACTGAGCCAGAACAAGCGGTGGCCGCATTGACCGCCGATCCTCCTGACGTGTGCTTCCTGGATATCCACATGCCGCGGATGAGCGGCTTTGAAATATTGGCGCAGTTGCCCAAACAGCCGATCGTGATTTTCACCACTGCGTATGACCAATACGCGCTTCAAGCGTTTGGCGTGAACTCGGTCGATTATCTTCTGAAGCCGGTGGAGCCCGAATCGCTGGAGCGCGCCCTGACGAAGATTGAACGACTGCGTGATTCGGGGCAGCCGGCAGGGTCCGATCTTCAGGCGGTGTTCAGACAGCTTACGAACTCCCTGCGTGACGCAAAGGCAGAATATCCCGACCGAATCGCTTCGCGACTGGGGGACCGGCTGCGCTTTCTCGATCTGGCTGACGTGACCCATTTTTATGCCGAAGACAAGCTGACCTACGCCGTCTGTGACGGGAAGGCGTACTGCGTGGACTATGCGATGGCGGCGCTCGAGAAAAAGCTCGATCCGAAGAAATTTCTCCGCATTCACCGCGGCACGATCGTGAACGCTGGGTGGATCAGAGAAGTCACTTCCCTTCCCGGAGGCACACTGAACGTTCGCCTCAAGGACAGCAAGGAGACTGACCTTGTCGTCGCGCGTGATCGGGCCAGCGATTTCAAGGCACGGGTGGGATGTTAGTTTCTTGCCCGGCGCTGCCATGCTGGGCTTTCCCTCTTCCCTGCCGCTCTGCTACTTTGAATAGTTTGCTGTCCCGCGTCCGCTGCATTCTGGGGTGAATCACTATGCCAGCTATTAAGTTCCGGGGAGTCGATTTCATCCAGTTCGATTCTTTACTGAACGACGACGAACGTCTCGTTCGTGACAC